>ERZ500979.3-NODE-3-length-281359-cov-9.857844_pt1 | contig 281359 bp, 238 predicted proteins | sample MGYA00248864_ERZ500979 | MGnify/ENA primary metagenome ERZ500979 (study PRJEB25958, sample SAMN03398550) | human skin metagenome | study: EMG produced TPA metagenomics assembly of the Human Skin Microbiome Metagenome (human skin metagenome) data set.
CTCGCCGAGTGCCTGGTCTGAAGATTCAGTGGCTGCCACGTACGCCCTTTCGACTTACTTCTTGATTAAAACAGCTCAGTGCGCCCTAGCTGGGCGCTCGTCCATCACTGTGATGTTAACGCGCTGTGGCCTTATGCAGGCCAGACACGCCTTAGAGCTATTTAACTTAGGATCGACCGCCCAGTATAGAGGATCTTTCTCCTCTGCCGGTGGATAGGGTCACCAGCAGTGCATAAATTTTATGGTTTCAAGCCCTCTACCGCCGCCATTGCGGCACCAACAATCCCTGCACGATTGCGCAATTGTGCAGGCATGACGGGGGTGGCAATGTCAAGGTGCGGGCCCCACTTTTCAAACTTGCGCGAGATACCACCCCCAATGAGGAAAGCCTGCGGGTTAAAAAGCTTTTCATACTCCGCAAGGACCTTATTTAACCGCTTAGCCCAGTGCTTGTACTTGAGCCCTTCGCGGTCCTTGACGGCCGACGATGCAATCTTTTCGGCTTCATCATCACCCACCAGCATGTGCCCTAGCTCGGTATTGGGGAAGAGCTGACCATTCAAGAAGAAGGCCGAACCGATGCCGGTGCCCAAAGTCAAAAAGATTACGGAACCCTGCTTGGCGATGTCCTCTCCGTAGGCAACCTCGGCTAGTCCCGCCGCGTCGGCGTCGTTAAGCACGGCAAAATCCGCATCCAAGTAATCAGCGAATAGCTCTGTCGCATTAATGCCAATCCACTCCTTGGAAATATTCGCTGCCGTTTCTACCTCTTGGTTGCGGACAACGGAAGGCAGGGTAATGCCTACTGGGCCTTCCCACTGCTTTTCCTGGATGATTTGGGCTACCACCTTGGCAACATCGTGTGGAGTCGATGGCTGCGGCGTGGCGATTTTCATACGCTCGCCCACGAATTCGCCGGTGGCAAGGTCCACCTCTGCGCCCTTAATGCCCGAACCGCCGACATCGACGCCAAAAGAATGTCCAGAAAGAGTAGTCATGCCCGACAGTGTAGAAGAAGGCACAATAGTTGGCATGACTGAGCACATCGATTTTCTCCAGTTGCGGGATTTTGCCGTCTCTACCGCCACGCGAGCGGCCGAACTAGTTGCCGCCCGGCGCGCAGAGCTTGTCGCCGGTGATGGCATCGCGGCGCATACCAGCACCAAGTCCAGTGATGTGGATCCGGTAACTGAGGTCGACACCGCCACAGAGGAATTCATTGCCACCACCATTCGTACCCAACGCCCAGGGGATGGAATCTTTGGGGAAGAAGGCGCCAATGTGGAATCCACCAGCGGTGTTACCTGGATAGTGGATCCGATTGATGGCACCGTAAATTTCCTCTACGGGGTGCCGGATTTTGCAGTTTCTATCGGTGCGGAATATCAGGGGCGCCTGGTAGCTGGCGCGGTGGTCAACGTGGCCCGCGGGCGCACTTATGCAGCCGCGGCCGGTCAGGGCGCCACGGTCACCGGCCCGGACGGGAAGGTACACCCATTGCAGTGCGCCCACACCAAAAATCCCGCGTTGGCATTGGTAGCCACTGGCTTCGGATACGATGCCCAACGGAGAGCAGCGCAAGCCGAGCTGCTCACCAAGCTCTTGCCCCAGGTACGAGATATTCGCCGCATCGGTGCTGCCGCGCTGGATTTATGCCGCGTAGCTGAGGGCACGGTTGATGCCTACTTTGAGCACGGCATCAATGCTTGGGATTTTGCCGCCGGGGCAATTATTGCCCGCGAAGCAGGCGCGGTGGTGCACCATCCAGGCTTTGAGAAGGGGTCTGCTCAGGGCGAACTTACCTGGGCCGCGGGGGCAGATTTGGCCCCCGCCTTTGAGGAACTTTTGGCAGCACACAACGCCACAGGCGCGTTGCGGGGGTAATAGTTTTCCACGCTAACGGCCGGTGAGATGACATCTAGCCATTTGTGCTTTACTATGCGCGATCGATAAATACCCATTCCTTAAAGCAACTTGACCATTAGGGGCGTGCATTATGGCCACCGATTATGACGCACCGCGCCGGCGCGCGGAAGATGAACTCGAAACTGACTCCCTAGAGGGGCTCAAAGCCGCTGAAAGCGACAACAACGGCATGGACGATGACGGAGAAATCGTCGAATCATTCCAGCCGCCAACAGTTGACCTTACCGGTGAGGAGCTCAATGTTGAGGTAGTTCCGCGCCAAGAAGATGAGTTTACTTGCGGCTCTTGTTTCCTAGTGCAGTCCAATAAGCGCTATTCCCACGATGAGGATGGCCAGCCTATCTGTAAGGACTGTGCTTAAAGGAAAAATCGCAGCAGTAAAGAAACCCCGCACACGGCAACTTGCTTAAAGCCGAGTGCGGGGTTTGGTGTTGTGGCCGCCTCGAATCTGCCGGTTCGAGGATGCCTACAAAGTCTTTAAAATTTAGTGCTGTTCCGGCAGGAAGGCATGGAGTAAAGCTTCTGGGTCCTTCGAAGCGATGAGCCAATAAGGGGTATCGTCCTCAGGATCATTGAGTACCATCATGGCGTGCTCATCCACCCAAGCGTGGGAGACCAAGAACGCCGCGGGATCGAATTGCGGGCCTAGCGCATTACGCCGTGCAGATTTAGGAACCGTGATAGACCGCGAGACCACGTCGTTGGGTAGTTGGGCGTCTTTGACTGAGAGCCAACGCGTTCCGTCTGGGTCACGCTCTACCACGATGACCGTATTGGACCACGTAATAAGAACCCACACGGCGATGGCGCCAAGGAGTATTGCAGGAATAATGGTCCACCACATGGAGCGGTTTAGCCCGGCGGTAGCAGAAGTAAGTGCCACGATGCCGGCGGCAAAAAGCCAAAAGTACCAAGGCACCCATTGGCGTTCGCGGTAGAGCACCTGAGGGGCCATCGTGCCCTGCGCAGAAGCGGAGCTCGACGGTGCCGGAGTTGCGGAAGAAGCAGATGTATCAGACACGTCTAGCTAGTCTAGTCCACACGCACCGCAGAATGAACCTGCTAAGGCAGGTAGGATTGGCCAGGTGACTGACTCGTTTCCATATTCTCAGCCAGAAAGCCCTTTCGGCGATATTAAAGTCAAGCGTCTAGACAAGGAGCTTCCGCTGCCGAAACGCGCCCATCGCGGCGACGCTGGTGCGGACCTCTACGCAGCAGAAGCACTTACGTTGCAACCCGGCGAGCGCGCCCTTGTAGGCACCGGGATTGCAATTGCGCTGCCACTAGGAACAGTCGGTTTGATTCATCCACGGTCCGGGTTGGCTGCTAAACAAGGGCTTTCGGTAGTTAATACTCCGGGGACAGTGGATGCTGACTACCGCGGGGAAATCAAAGTCTGCCTTATCAACCACGACCGGCATACCCCTATCGAAATCGAACGCGGAATGCGTATCGCTCAGCTCGTGGTCCAGCGCGTTGAGCTAGTGGGATTTGCTGAGGTCGAAGAATTGGATGACACCGACCGGGGAGCCGGTGGCTATGGCTCTACCGGCGTGTAGCTAAAGCAATAGAGACTGAACGAAACTTCTAGAAAGGATGTAGCAACCATGGGAATCTGGCCCTTTGGCAAGAAGAACGAGGATGCGAAGAAGGAGCAGGCACAGCCTGCAGCAAAGGGCGAAAAGCCGGCGGGCCCCGAGTCCGTGGATAAAGGTGCCCAGGAATCATATGCTCCGGTAGAAGATACCGCAGCCGATGCTGCGGCAGCTTCTGGCAATGAACCACGCGAATTTGCCCATGACGCTATCAACGGTCAGACCGGCCCCTTTGATGGTGACTCCGTAGATATCGAAACTTTCGATTTCAGCGACTTTTCCATCGGCATTTTAGATTTGGGCTCTCTGCGCATCCCACTGCCAAAGGAATCCCAGGTACAAGTAGAAATGGGCGAGCAAGGCCCGCGGATGCTGCACATCGTAACCAAGGTGGGCCGAATTACCCCCGTAGCCTTTGCCGCCCCACGCAAGCCAGGCCAGTGGGCAGAATCCGTCGAGGAGATCAGGGAAGGCATGAGCCGCGATGGTCTCACCGTTACTACCGAGCCAGGCCCGTGGGGTGCTGAGGTCGTGGGTAAAAACGACAATGGCCAGGTTCGCGTCATCGGTGCAGATGGCCCACGGTGGATGCTGCGCATGACGCTGGCCGCACCGGCAGGAATGGAAGCTGACCTAGCAGAAATGGCCCGCGAGATAGCCGCACGCACCTTTGTCTACCGCGGAGAAGACCCCATCTTGGCCGGAAACGCTTTGCCGGTCATCATGCCCGAGCAGCTCGTAGAGCAAGTCAAGCAGGCCATGGACCAGCGCCAGCAGGAGCAGCAGGCAGCCGCTAATGCCCAGAACCACCCAGAAAACGGCGTAGGCGGTCCAGACCCTGCAGCAGAAGCAGAGGCGGAACAGCACTTGCGCGATTTGGGCGGCACCCCACAGGAGGGGGAGAATGGATCGTCCCCGCAGGACCCCGATGAGGGTTCTGCACCTACTTCCAAAGACTAGGCAAAGCAGTAAACCACGTGACACACTCTTCCTCGCCGCAGTCCTCCCAGGACGCAAAGAACCTTGACGCTAATGAGTCTCAAGCCGAACCCACCCTATTGGAACAAATGGGTGGGCTATCCGGGCTCGTTTCCGCTACCTTGCCGGTCATTGTGCTGATTCCAGTCAATAACTTTTTGGGGCTGGGCCCAGCCCTCGCAGCGGCGCTTGGTGTAGCCGTTGCTATCGCTATCTGGAGGGTGCTTCGCAAAGAGACCCTTCAGCCAGCCATATCGGGGCTTTTGGGCGTCGCTCTGTGTGCGGCAATCGCCTGGTTTACCGGTGATGCCAAAGGGTATTTCTTGTACGGTATCTGGATGTCGTTGGCGCTATGCATTGCCGCCGTACTCTCGATCCTATTCCGGTGGCCCGCGGTGGGCGTTATCTGGAAGGGGATTAACGGCGAGGAAATGCAGTGGCAGAAGATTACCCCAGCGCGCCGGGCCTATGCCATAGCCACCGGTGGGTGGGCGGTAATCTTTCTCGCCCGTTTTATTGTCCAGCGCGCCATCTATGATGCCGATGCAACTACGGCATTGGGAGTGACCAGAATCCTAATGGGATGGCCCCTGACCCTTCTGGTAACGGCGCTTACCGTGTGGATGGTGCGGCGCGCGGATACAGCTGTGGAGGAAGCTACAGGCGCGGGTGAGCGTACACAGGCAGAACCAGAACCACTACAAGAGGCCGAGGTAGAAAATGACTGAACCTACGATTAGCCGGGGCGATATTCTTGAGGTGAGAATTGACCGCATGGCACACGGCGGGGAAGGAATCGGCCAGGCGCCTGATGGGCGAGTGGTATTTGTTCCACGCGCATTTCCAGGAGACGTTGTTAAGGCTAAGGCCGGCCGAGTCAAAAAGTCGTTCATTAAGGCGGACCTAGACAGTGTAGTGACCCCGGGTGCGCTGCGCGTGCCATCGTCGTGCCCAGCTGCGGAACAAGGGGCAGGCTGCTGCGATTTTGCAGAGCTAGATTCTGCGGCCGAAACTGGGATTAAGGCAGAAATCTTAGCGGAGCAGCTGCGCCGCACTGGCGTTAAAACCAGTGCGGGCCTAGAAATTGAACAACACACCCTAGAGCCGGTGAGGGGCTGGCGCACTCGGGTTCGGTGGGGCGTCGACAAGCAAGGGCGTGCTGGAACCCGTGAGCGTCGGTCCAATGAGCTCGTTACGGCAGCCGCCTGTACGCAGCTGGCTCCGGGATTGGCAGACGGCCTCGTCGGAGAAGGCGCACGTCGTTTTACCCCAGGTGCAGAGGTCATTGCTGTTGTCGATGGCGCGGGAGACCGCCATGTAGTAGAAACCCGCAAAGCCCCGCGCGGACGCCGCGTAGAGACCATCCGTGAGGTGGTAGAAGGCAGCGGCCAAGTGCAAGAACATGTGGGTAGTAGGACGTTTAGCTTCCCCGCCACTGCCTTTTGGCAAGCCCATAGTCAGGCGCCGGCGGCGTATACCCAGCTGGTAACTGAGTGGCTCGGTCAACGTGAGTACCAGGAACGTACCGCCTGGGATCTTTATGGCGGCGTTGGGCTTTTCGTTCCAGCACTGGCCGCAGCCGTGCAGGGCAAGGTCATCTCCGTGGATTATTCGCCAGCGGCAACGGCAGCGGAGCAACCCTGCCTGGCGGACTGCGATGTGGAACTAAAATCCGCGAAGGTGGAGCAGGTTGCTGCGCAGTTACCTAAACCAGGCGCTGTAGTCCTCGATCCCCCACGCACCGGCGCAGGCAAAGACGTGATTCGTTCCGTGGCGGCCGCTGCACCCCAAGCGGTCGTGCACGTGGGATGTGACCCAGCCACCTTTGCTCGCGATCTGCATTACTGGGACGAGCATGGGTACGGGATTGAAAAAATGGCGCTCATTAACGCGTTTCCCGGAACGCATCACTTCGAAACGATTGCGCTCATTACCCCTGCCTAATGCGCCGCATAGGTGCCCAGGCGCGGCCGGGTACGGTGCCGCGCCCTAGCCGGAATATAATATTCACCGCCCGCCGCGGGTACGGTAGAAAAGAAGAACTAAGCACAGAAGGAGTTGAAGGCCGCTCCATGACTATCTTGGATACCATTAACTCGCCGCAGGACCTCAAGGCGCTGTCTGCAGACAAGCTTGAGGAGCTGGCGGCAGAGATTAGGCAGCGCCTCATTGACAAGGTCTCCGTCACGGGCGGACATCTGGGGCCTAACTTGGGCGTGGTGGAATTGACCATTGCGTTGCACCGTGTATTTGACTCTCCGCGTGAGCCCATTATTTTTGACACTTCGCACCAGTCCTATGTGCATAAGATGCTGACTGGGCGCACGGATCAATTCGATACCTTGCGGCAAAAGGACGGCCTTTCGGGGTACACGGACCGCGGCGAGTCCGAGCATGACTGGACCGAGTCCTCCCACGCTTCGGCGTCGCTGTCTACGGTCGATGGCTTGTCTAAGGCCTTCAAGATTCGCGGCGACGGTCACCGCAATGTCATCGGTGTTGTCGGCGATGGCGCCCTCACCGGCGGCATGTGCTGGGAGGCGTTAAACAATATCTCTGAGGACAAGGGCCGCAATGCGGTCATCGTGGTCAATGACAACGGCCGTAGCTATTCGCCCACTATCGGTGGCATCTCTGAAAATCTTGGCCGCATCCGCTCCCAGCACGGCTATGACGAGCTCATGGAACAGGGTAAGCGCCGCCTGAAGCAAATGGGATGGGTAGGCGAGCGTGCCTTTGATGCCTTGCACGCCATGAAAGAGGGCGTCAAGTCCACCGTCTTGCCTACCGAAATGTTCCCGGAACTGGGCATGAAGTACATCGGCCCCATCAATGGCCACGATATCGATAGCTTGGTACATGCCCTGACTTATGCCCGCGATTATGACGGGCCCATCATCGTGCACGTGGTTACCGAAAAGGGCCACGGTTTTGCCCCGGCCGTCAATGAGCCGAAGGACCAGATGCACTCTACCGGTGCTATCGATCCGGTCACTGGTGTGGCTAAGGGCACCAAGCAACCTGGTTGGACGGCCGCCTTTTCAGAGGAGCTGGTAGCCGCTGCCGAAAAGCGCGATGACATCGTTGCCATTACCGCTGCCATGGCCGGTCCTACTGGGCTCGCTCCCTTCCAAGAGCGCTTCCCAGAGCGATTCTTTGATGTGGGAATTGCCGAGCAGCACGCAATGACCTCTGCCTCCGGTTTGGCGCTTGGCGGGATGCACCCCGTCGTGGCGGTATATTCCACCTTCTTAAACCGCGCCGTGGATCAGGTCATTATGGATATTGCGCTGCTAAAGCTGCCGGTAACCATCGTGCTTGACCGCTCCGGAGTTACCGGTTCCGATGGCGCTTCGCACAATGGCGTGTGGGATATGGCGCTCATGAGCATCGTGCCGGGAATGCATATTGCCGCCCCGCGCGATGGCGCGCGCCTGCGGGAGCTCTTCCGTGAGTCGCTAGAGATTGAATCTGGCCCGTCCGTGGTGCGCTTCCCTAAGGGCAATTTGCTGCCGGATATGGAAGCGGTGGATACGTTGGGCGATGGCGTAGACATCCTGCACTATGGCGAAGCCGATGCGGGCGAGGACACCCCCGAGGTGCTCATCGTTTCCATCGGTGCCATGTCCGCCCGCAGCATCGAGGCTGCGAAGCTGCTCGGCGAGCAAGGCGTGAACGTGACCGTTGTTGACCCGCGTTGGGTAGCGCCGGTGGCAAGCTCTGTGGTGGCTCTCGCCGCTGACCACGACTTGGTGGTTACGGCAGAAGACGGCCTTGTTCGCGGCGGTATTGGCTCCATGATTTCGGAAGCCCTCAGCGCAGCCGAGGTCGATACTCCTGTGCGCCGACTCGGCGTTCCGGGTTACTTCCCTAAGCACGGCTCTCGCGGCGAGGTTTTGGAAGAGTTCGGGTTGACGCCGGAGCTTATGGCGGCGTCGATAAGCGAGTGGCTAGAAAACCTCACCGCTGATGCCAACGCGCGAGGAGAAGAGAGCTAAACCTAGCCTGCTAAATAGCTAAACCTAGCCTGCTAAATAGAGCCTAGAATAGACCGTCCACGATAATCGGGGCGGTCATTTCTATTTGCCATTCGCGCGCGCCCTCCGCGCGGAGGAAGGCAGCGACGTCGCCTGGCTGCCGGATGGCGCCGGCGACAGAATCAGCTCCGCGGTGGCGCTTATTGGCGCGCACACCTACCTTCGCCCATACCGCTGCACGCACAGCGGCAGGGCGGATAAGAAGTTCGGATGGCATCCCGAGTTCGGTCGCGAGATCGGCGATGTCCGCGCGGATAGTTTGGTATATCTCCCATAGTTCCGGGTAGTCCTTGGCCCAGATGGTTTTGGAAGGAACCGGTTGTGGGGCGCGATGGACGCGAGGCCGTTGCTGCGGGGGAACGGCGCGCGCTTGGTTAAGCACAGCCATCCACTGGGCGGTCGCGCCCTTGCGCCGGCGGGGAAATCCCTTGACTCGGGCAAGAACGCCGGCGGTGGTGGGAAGGGCGCGCGCAATTTCTACCAGCGTTTTATTCGCTAATACCCGGCCGGGCGCAGTGTCCGTGCGCCGAGCGATAGCGTCGCGCTTAAACCACAGCGCTCGAGCAGCAGCGAGCTGACTGCCGCTGCGCAAACTGGAGATGCCCTTCAGATCGCGCCACGTGTGCGGCTGGGGAGCGAAGTCTCCGGAATGTTCTTGGACTATGGCGGAAAATTCCTCTAAAGCCCAGTCCATCTTGTCTTGTTCTGCCAGAATGTCGCGCAGGGCTTCGGCTAGCTCGAGGAGCAGCTCCACATCGAGCGCGGCGTATGCCTTGAGTTCCTCGCTGAGCTGCGGGGCGGACCAGTCGGCGTCGCCGTAGCCCTTTTCCAATTCGACGTCAAAAAGCTCTGCGACCATAGTGCCCAGATTGGGCCGTTCAAATCCCGCGAGCCGCGCCGCCAGTTCCGTGTCAAAGATGGAGCCAGGAAAAAGACCGAGCCACCCGAGACAAGGCAAATCCGAATGGGCGGCGTGAATAATCCACTCCGTGCCGTTGAGCACTGGGGCAAGGGCGGCCGTGAGCTCCTCGCGGTGGCCTTCAGGGGCAAAAAGCATCGCGCCCGCGCCGCGGCGGCGAATTTGCACTACGAAGGCGCGATCATCGTAGCGATAGCCGGAGGCGCGCTCGGTATCGATGGCAAAGGGGCCCGTACCCGCGGCTAGGCGGGCTGCGGCAGCGGTGAATTCCTCCGGGGTGGCAAGAACCGGCGGGATGCCCTCGAGCGGCCGGCTGCGCAATTCTGGCATATCAGCGGCCGAGCTCGGTGACGCCCTCAGGGGGTAGTCCGGCAACGTTGGCCAATACCTGGGCAAAAGCCTGCACGTGGGGTGCGAGGTCGAGGCCTTCGGCAGTCCACGAAGCGCGCATTTCGATCTGGTAGGCGCGCGGTGGGCCGCCAATCTCGCCAAACCGCACGGACGCGGTGGAAGTGACGGTGCCGCCCAAATTGGTGTGGCCGGCACCCTCCTTTTCTAAGCCTTCGTTGAGCCATTGCCACGCCACATCGGGCAAGAGTGGATCGCCGGCTACGGCGTCGTCCATATCCGCCTGGATATAGGCCACAAGGCGCATGGCGCCCTCCCAAGCTTCCTCAGCGCCCGGATCGTGGAGCAGGATGAGGCGACCAAAGGCGTCGCCCTCTGCATCGGTGGGCACGATATCTGGGTTGTCTTCGTTTCCCACTTCGAGGCCGATTGCGTGGCTAAACGGCGCAAGGCGTTGCGGTGGGCGAATGGAGCCTAGGGTTATCTCAGGGCGCAGGTCAGCCGCGTGCATGGACTCCACTGCTTGGGTGAAGGCGGCGGGGGTGGCTGGCTCGTGGCCTTCCGCCTGCCCGTGCAAAGGGGTGGGAGCGGAGGCCTCGGCGCTGCGTGGGGTGGTCGATTCGGAATTGCTCACGACGTTCAAGCTATAGTTTCGCAGCCTCTAGCTGGGGGAGGCGCGCCGATGTGCGAGCGTGTCGGCATCCCCGCGGTGGGGGAAGTGACAAGGTTTCATATCCAACTTATGATGGATATGTCCGATTACCCAGAGGCTTTGGCAAAGGAGAACGCAATGGCGAAGCTTGACTACAAGGAACTCAATGCGGTTCAGCAATATTCCCAGCACGCAGTTTTTAAGGTTATCCCGGGGGCACTCGGCACCGAGCGAGCGGAAATCATCGCCCAAGCGCAGAAGTTCTTCGCCGACGTTGAGCAGGCTGGAAAGGTGACCGTGCGCGGAATCTATGACTTGACGGCCATGCGCGATTCTGCTGATTTCATGATCTGGTGGCACGCCGAGGAGTTCTCTGACCTGCAGAAGGTCTTTGGGGATTTCCGCCGCGAGACCACCTTGGGCCAGGTTAGCGAAGTGACCTGGGTAGGCAACGCTTTGCACCGTCCAGCGGAGTTTAATAAGTCGCACCTGCCGTCTTTCATCATGGGCGAGGAGCCAAAGGAGTGGATCTCGGTCTATCCCTTCGTGCGCTCCTATGACTGGTACACCATGGACGAGGAAAAGCGCCGCCGTATCCTTATGGAACACGGCATGCAAGCGCGTGATTATCCTGATGTGCGAGCTAATACCGTACCGGCTTTTGCGTTGGGTGACTACGAGTGGATTCTGGCCTTTGAGGCGGATGAGCTCCACCGTATCGTCGACCTGATGTACCTGATGCGCTATACCGAAGCCCGTCACCACGTGCGCGAGGAAATTCCTTTCCACACCGGCCGTCGCGTCAAGGACGTAGCAGAACTCATCGCAGTACTGCCCTAAAGGAAACGTCGCCTAGCAGAAGCACTGCTTGGCGACGTCCCGGGCTGCGCCCCTTCACTAGCCTCTCAGCTAGGCTGCTGACGGGGCGTAAGTTGTGTCGGGGCCCTTTAAGCGGTGCCACCTTCTACCGGCTTTTCCTCCAGGTCAAGGCAAATGGAGTTAATGCAATAGCGAAGGTCAGTAGGGGTGTCGTAGCCCTCGCCCTCAAAGACGTGGCCTAGGTGCGATTCGCAGTTGGCACACAAGACCTCTACTCGGCGCATGCCTAGCGAGTTGTCTTCTCGCTCGATGATCTTGTCTCCGGCAAGCGGGGAGAAGAAAGACGGCCAGCCACAATGGGACTCAAACTTTTCCGTGGAACGGAAAAGCTCCGCTCCACACGCGCGGCAAGAATAGACACCCTCGGTAGTGGTATTGGTGTACTCGCCTACATGGGGCGGCTCCGTACCTGCCTCACGCAGAACGTAGTATTCCTCGGGGCTTAAGCGCTGGCGCCATTCGGTATCAGCAATGAGCTTGAAATCGGTCATGGGCCGAGTCTAAACCGCTCTGCGCGCGGCACGCCACCAGCCAGCGACCGTAGCGAAAATTGCGACGATAAGCAGCGCCCATCCTGCCGTGGCCGTGAAAAAATTCATCAACCGCCCAGCATCCGGGTGCGATGCAGACGCCCACGAGACCGGAGCCAAAAAGAGAAACGCCGCCAACCACGCTCCTGCGGAATGAAATACCGAGCGCGGGAGCACAACGGTAAACATCAGCGGGAAAAGCCACATGGAATAGTACTGCTGGCCCAGGGAAGACAGGAAGAAAATTCCCACCATTATCGCTCCGCTTGTGGTCAGTGCCCACAAGGTTGGGTCGGAGTTGCGCCAGCGTAAAAGCCCGAGAATCGCTGCGGCCGTAAGACCGGCAAAAATCAGCCACACGGTCCAATACAACCCGGCGCCAAAATTAACGTAGGCGTGGAAACCCGCCCAGGAAGAATTGGCATAGTCACGAGTTTCCGAAAGATAGGGCAGCAGCTTTTCGAAAAAGCCGCTGGCGCCCGGCACCACCGGCCACGCCAGTAGATTGAGAATCACCGGAACTCCGGTGCCTCCGGCGAGACTGCGCCACTGGAGCTTTACCAAGGGCAGGAAGAGCAGCGGCGCAAACTGCGGCTTAATGACGATGGCAAGGCCAATGACCACGCCTGCCACCCAGCCCAACTGCGGGGTGCGCTCGGCCCGCAAAAAGGCCCACAAAAACACGGCCAGACACAGCAAGAGAACGCCGTTGATATTGGTAAAGGCAAGCGTATTGGTCACTGACTCCGTGACAAACGCCAGCGCAATAGATACCGGCCACACGGGCGAGGTGAGCTTGCGGTCCACTATAAGGGTAAGCACCGCCAGTGCCGCGATGATCGCGGCCGCATTCGCCACGATGAATAGTCCTCGCGCAAGTGAGAAGTCTAGGTGCCCTAATGGCGCAAGCAGCAGCGTGGCTCCCGGGGTATACAGATACAGCGGGTCAACGTGGTTATAGGCCTGCTCGTAGACCGGCTGGCCGCTAGCCATGCGCGCCACCGCGTTATACACGGTGGTGAAGTCATCCGTTGGCGTGCCGTTGCGCGCAATGATGAATACGCGGTGCACAACGAGCAATACGGCCACGGGCCAAGCGGCAACATTGATTCGGGAATTCACGGCCCCTTAGTCTACGTCCTCGCGGGTGCGGGAATACCGCAGAAACACCGTGCCATCCGTATCGGCCGCGACATTTTCCAACTGCATGCGACGGTGGGAATGCTCGCCCTTAAAAGTAGCCATCGGAGTCTCTACGCCGGTAGACAGATGCGGATCCAGGGTCAAATACATCTGGTCAATAGCATCGGCGTCCACTAATTGCCCAATCATCCCTGGTCCGCCTTCACATAGCACGCGCTTAAACCCGCGATCCTTCAGGACGGATACGTAGTCGCGCACGCTTCCTTCACCGGCATCGCAAACCTCCGCCCCCGTGCTTTCAATAGCCTCGATTCGGGTAACGATGTCTTCATCCTCCCAGCTGCTGTGTGGGGCCAAGATGATAGGTGGGGTACTAAAGTCTGTAAAAAAGTCCGAGTTGATATCGAAATCAAGGCTGCGAGAAGGCACTGCAATAGGAGCTGGGCGCGAGCCATCGGTGCTAGGAACAACGCCGGAGTAATCTTCTGCGCGCACCGTTTGCGCGCCCACCAACACCACGTCTGCCCATTCCCGTAGAGCTGCAAAAAGCTGTCCATCGGTGTCATTTCCCATGTCTTCTGAGACATGGTTCATCGTCGCCGATCCGGTCAACGTGCTGACCATATTCGTACGGATGGTGAATGTGCCGCGGGAATCAGGACCCAAAAGCGAAGAGATATCCATGTCATCCCAGTGTAGCCAGAGCGGCGAGTGCCCAGCATGGCAATAACAGCGCCATAACCTCAGCAAGACGGGCTACACCAGACGGATGAGAATCACGCCGACCAGTATCACCGCAATGCCGGCTACCTGGCGCAGCGTTACGCGGGCGCCACGCAAGCGATCAATGAGTAGGGACCCCAGCATGGAGCCGAGGAGAGTCGCAACCACGGTAAGCCCCGTTCCCAGCTGCGGTACTAAGGCCGCGTTGCCAAAAACAAACAAGGCACCCAGGACGCCACCAACCCACATCCACCAGGGATTGGCCTTCCCCTCGGGGCGCTCAATGCGAGGTCGCCAGCGTAGAACAATATTCACAATGGCAAGGGCAGATACCCCGACGCTAAAAGAAACTAAAGCTGCGCTAACAGGTGAGCCAGTAATCTGGCCCAGGTGACCATTGATCGCGGATTGGCTTGCAGTAAAACAGCCAAAAACAAACCCCGCTAAGCGCCACATCCACAGCGCTGTGGCACTGTCCTCACGCTTCGTGGGCGCGCCGGGGCCGGCGACGATGGCGATTACTCCGCCTAGGACGATGAGAGCCCCTAGCATGCGAACCACGGTCAGCGGGGATATAGGGGAGTCAAAGAGTCCAAAGTGATCGATGACGAGCCCCATGATGATCTGGCCGGCGATGGGAAGAACTACGGTCTGGACGGCACCCAAGTGGGGAAATAGGAGAATATTCCCAGTAAGCGCAACTACACCGAGTAAACCACCGAACCATATCCACAGTGGTTGGCCACCGGTGCGGGAAAGACCGAAATCACCGCCGGTGACAGCGGTGGCAATAACGAGCAAAGTAACCGTGCCCACTGCGAAAGAGATAAGCGAAGAAGAAAAGGGGGTGCCCGTCGATAAGCGCAAGCGCGTATTAACCAGGGTCTGTACGGGCAAAACAAGCCCAGCAAAAATGCCTAGAAGGATCCACAACACGACGGAACACCTTACCGGCACACAAAGAAACCCGCCCAGGCTCCTTGTGAAGTGGAGCGCAGGGCGGGGAAGTGGTGGTCCTAACTGGGATTGAACCAGTGACCTTTCCGGTGTGAACGGAACGCTCTCCCACTGAGCTATAGGACCGTGCGGTGGCTAAATGTACACCGCTTGAAATTCAAATACCTAATTGGCTGCGTAGGGGTACTCATGAGCGGGAGGCGGCTGGGCGCCTGCGGTCCACAAGAATCACACCGGTGTGATTTGGGAACGTACAAACGTGGAATATCAGCGGCTAAAAGCAAGGCGCTGGGCTGGGGATTTGGAAACTAGCGCGGAGCACGATAATGTTTCTTCTCGCACCGCAACGGAATAAAAGTTTGCGGCGCAATGCGGATGTAGCGCAGTTGGTAGCGCATCACCTTGCCAAGGTGAGGGTCGCGAGTTCGAGTCTCGTCATCCGCTCCACTTTTTTAAAAGGGGTCTCGAGCCCCTTTTTTCGTTTACTACCTGCGGCGTGGCAGGGAGCTTGGTGTAGTATCCGAGGCTAAAATCTACCGGCGATGAACGCCGAAAAAACAAGCTCCACCCGCGTAGACACTTCCCGGCTGTTGTGCTGGGTCTTCTGGCCTTTGGCCGTGATGACTTTTATCCACCGGGTGTTTGTGCTCCCATGGAATGCGCGGGCAACTGATGACTTTGGGACGGTCATCTCGGCTCTGTACAAGTTCCGTGCTCACGAGGCCATCTATGATCAGGACTATTCGTCAACGGATCCGCACTACCTCTACTCCCCCGGGGCTACGTTGCTACTGAGTCCGCTGTCGATAGTGTCCAACGTCGATGCTGCGCGTGCACTGTATGTCTTCGCCAATGGTGTGGCGGCGGTGCTGGCGGTAATGGTGCTCACGAAGTTGTTTAATTTCCGCTGGAGTTCCTGGGTGCTGCCGGTAGGCTTCTTCTTTCTCTTTAGCACCGAGTCAATCTCCAACACCCTGAGCTTCGGCAATATCAACGGCGTACTACTTCTGGCACAATCCCTTTTTCTGTGGCTGCTACTTAACAACCGCGGTCTGCTGGCTGGGCTAGTTATCGGATTGGCCATCACCGTGAAACCGCAGTTCTTGCCCCTACTGTTCATCCCGCTTATGCGGCGTCAGTTCTCTGCAATTGCAGGTGGCGTGGTAATTCCGATCATTCTCAATGTCATTGCTTTCCCTCTGACCAATAACGGTGGCGATTACTTCGACAAGCTACTGCCCTATCTCGGTGGCGTACGCGATTTCGCGAACTCCTCCATTCCCGGCGTCGGCGTGTATTTCGGGTTCCCCGACTGGACAATCTGGTTGTGGCGAATTCTCGCCGCTATCTGCGTGGTCGTCGCCGTCGCCATGCTGCTGCGCTTCCGCGATCGCGAGCCGGTAATGTGGGCGACCACTACGGCTGGGGTGTTGCTTACCGGTGTATTCCTTATCAGCGGCCTGGGACAGATGTACTACTCCATGCTGCTCCTTCCGATGATCTTCACCGTGCTGTGTTCCCGCTCCATCATGCACAGCCCCATGGCCTGGCTAGGCGTTTATTTCTTCTTCAGCCTCGATACCTGGTCCTCCGACCGTTGGGTGAACTACGGACGCGTGGCGGAATACACGCGCGGCACAATTGGTTGGTCTCTATTGATCTTCACTGCCGCGGTGGTTTCGGTGCTCTGGTTTATTGAGGATCGACGCCGCAACGTCCACCCCTTGGGAGATCTACACACCAATGGCCTTTTCTACCGGGATAAATCCCCCCGCACCTCGGTAAAAAAGCACAACAGAATAGCCACAGGTTCAGTCAAGAAGGAAGCAGAAGAAAAGACTCATGGTTGAACTCAACCCCACCACTGATTTCCGCGCTCTTACCGACGAGGAGTGGCGCGATCGTCTTTCCCCTGAGGAATTTGCAGTACTGCGCCAAGCCGGCACAGAGGCGCCTTTCAAGGGCGAATACACGGATACCGAAACCGAAGGTATCTATGCCTGTAAGGGCTGTGGCGCGGAGCTTTTCCGCTCGACCGAGAAGTTTCACTCGCACTGCGGTTGGCCAAGTTTCTTCGATCCAAAGGACTCGGACGCGGTCATCACCCGCGTCGACGACTCCTTGGGGATGCGTCGCATTGAGGTGTTGTGTGCCCGGTGCGAAAGCCACCTAGGTCACGTGTTTGAAGGTGAGGGTTATCCCACCCCCACCGATTTGCGCTACTGCATTAACAGCATCGCACTGACTCTGAAGCCAGCTGCGCACTAGTCCCGGCTAGTCTGGTCCAGGCTGGGCTAGTCTAGGCTGGGCTAGTCTAGGCCGCTCCGATCTGGCCAGAGTCTACCGGGATATTCTCAGTGGGCTTTAGGCCAGCGATTCCACGAAGGTTGCCAGCTCTTCCTTGGAGCCATTGATGCGACGTCCCGTAAAGAACGGGATCTCTTCGCGCACGTGGTGGCGCGCCTCCGTGTAGCGCATCTTGTGCATTAGTTCTACGATGCGCTCCAATGTCGGAGACTCAAAGGCCAGAATCCACTCGTAGTCGCCCAGTGCAAAGGCCGGGACGGTGTTCGCACGGACCTCGTCGAAGCCGAGAGCGGCCTTGCCGTGCTCGCGCAGTAGGCGGGAACGCTCGGCGCGCTCCATGGTGTACCAGTCGTAGCTGCGGACGAATGGGTAGACGCAGATCCAATCGCCCGGCTCCTCGCCCATGATGAACGACGGCAGGTGGGCCTTGTTGAATTCGCTCGGGCGGTGCAGACAAGTGTTGGACCACACCGGCTCGCAAGCCTGTCCTAGCTTGGTTTCCTTGAGGAAGCGACGGTAGGCAACCTGCAGATCCTCCATCTTTTCTGCGTGCCACCAAATCATGACGTCAGCCTCGGCGCGCAGTGCGGACAGGTCGTAGACGCCGCGGATCGCCAGGTCCTCATCCTCAAAGGAATCAATGAATGCCTGAAAATCAGCAGCTACCTCCGAGCGATCCCCCAGCACGCCAGGCTCGATCTTGAAGACCGAGTAGGTGGCGAAGCGAACGACGGCGTTGAGACGCTTGATTTCCTGCGCGTTCAGTTCAGTCATGGTGTTTAGCCTCTTTAGCCTTTCTTGATATGTGCTCGCGCGCTGCCCGCATGACGCGGGACAGACGCATGTGAAATCCAACTTACGCCACTTCTGTGGCTCTAGGGCTTGGCCGTGGCCGGGGTCATGCCATCTCGCGGATAATCTCCCGCGCGGCCTCCACACCGGACGCTGCGGTCGCTGGAACGCCCACACCGTTGAGCATGGAGCCAGCCAGCGCCAGTCCGCGAATGCCCAATACCTCGTCGTAGGCCTGGGAGATAGCCTCCATATATCCCACTCCGTAGCGTGGCAGGCCACCCCACCATCGCTGGACGAAATACTCTTCTGGGTTCTTCCGCTCACCGGTAATCCGCTCTAAATCCTCCACGGCGAAGCTGAGCAGTGCACGGTTATCGACGTCTAAGTGCCAGGGATTATCGAAGCTGCCGAAACTTGCGCGAACGAAGGCTCCCCCGCGTTCGGCAAGGTGCGGCCATTTCCGAGATGAGAAGGTGAACGCCTTTGCCTCAGTGGGTGCATCATTGCCCAGCAGCACACCGGAGCGTTCTGGAATGCCGTGGGAAGATGCCATGCGCATACCAACGACAACGCTGCTGGCAAGATCGATTTCTCCCAACACTTCCGCGGCCGTAGGCGCCATGTACTGCAGGATCGCCGATGCCGTAGGTGCGGGAGTGGCAACGATCACCGCGTCGAACTCTCCGATCGGGTCGATGTAATAGCCGTTGCGGGTTCGGCCAATGGATTCGACGCCGGTGTTGCGCAGCACCTCCGGGTCGGCGTGACGCACGAGCGCGTCTACCAGGCTGGCATAGCCACCCTTGAGGCTGCGGAAAACGGGCTTGGGCTTTGTCCCATTGGCCTCCTTCTGCGGGGCTGGGCGCTGCGACAGGATGGAGTCGACGGCGTCGACTAGGAAGAAGGATTCCCCGGCACTACCGCGCCTATCGAGTTCCTCCGCCAGCTGTGGCAACGTAGCGCGCACACCCAAGTCAAAAGCATTGCAGGAGTACACCCCGCCCAATAGAGGGGACACCAAACGATCAACCACGATGCGGCCTAGACGGGCCTCCACAAGCTGCCCCACAGAGGTGTCCTGTCCCGGCGTCCACGTCATCGGTTGGCCATTGCGCTCCGCGGCGACGCGCGCAGCGCCGGCGGCACCGACTACCTCCACCACATCTTCGCCACGCGAGGGAATTCCCATTAGCGTCCGGCGTGGAATGTCCACCAGCGCGCCATCTACAAAGAAGCCGCTGGGCAGGCCGGAGGGAACGCACAACTGATCTCCCAAGCCCACGGATTCAATCAGCTCCGTAAAGTCGCTACGGAAACCCAGATACGCCTCAGCTCCCATATCCACCGGGCCGTTGGCATAATTCACGGTCTTCAGCTTGCCGCCCAGACGGTCGTAGGCTTCAGTAAGCAAGATTCGCGCGTTCGGCCCCAACTGGCGTCGCAACTCCCAGGCTGCGGAAAGCCCGGCGATGCCGCCGCCGATGACGGCTACTCGAAGTCCTTCCAACCCGGACGTATCTAGCTTTTCAAAGTGGCTGGAAAACTCATTGGCTTTCATCGCTTGTGAACCTCCTCAAAGGCACGGGTGATGGCATCGGGGTCGGTATTCGGCAGAACTCCATGGCCGAGGTTAAAGATGTGGCCCCGCGCCTGACCTCGTTCGATGGCTCGGTCAGCCTCGGCACAAATACGGGCGATCTCGCGGGCAACTACCTCTGGTCCGGCGAACAACATCGCCGGGTCCAGATTGCCCTGGAGAACCTTGGCGCGACTGCCGGGTTCCGCGGTCGGATCCGCTTCCTGCAATGCAGCGCTGATACGGGTAGCGGCGGAGTCCATTGGCACCCGCCAATCCACGCCCACAACATCCGGCCCCGCCAGCGCCATATCCCCCAGCAGCTCCCCCGTCCCCACACCGAAATGAATCATTGGAATGCCATAGGGGCGCATCGCATCGAAAATCTGGGTGGAGTAAGGACGCACAAACTCTCGATAGTCACGTGCAGAAAGGTAACCAGCCCAGGAGTCGAAGAGCTGCAAAGCATCCACGCCGGCCTCCGCCTGAGCCTGGAGGAAGCGGATAATAGTGGGCGTCAATCGGCGCATTAAGGCATGCCACACATCGGGGTTCGAGTGCATCAGAGACTTCGTGACCTCGTGGTTCTTGGACGGTCCACCCTCAACTAGGTAGGAGGCCAAAGTAAAAGGCGCACCCGCGAAACCAATGAGAACCTGGTCGTCTCGCAAGCCGTTCAGCACGCCCCCAATGCCCTCAACAATTTGTTCTAATTGGTCGGGTTCAACAATCGGCAAAGCGTCAACTTCCGCCGCGGTACGCACCGGGTGTTCCACGACTGGCCCGCGTCCGGCGACAATGTCTAGATCCACGCCTGCGGCCTTCAGCGGCACCACAATGTCGGAAAACAGAATCGCTGCATCGGCATCGTGCCTGCGCACTGGCTGCAGAGTAATTTCTGCCAGCAGCTCAGGGTTAAAGCAGGATTCCAACATTCCATGGTTCTTGCGGATCTCACGGTATTCGGGCAGCGAGCGTCCGGCTTGACGCATCATCCAGATCGGACGACGGCTCGGGGTCTCTCCCCGCGCGGCGGCGAGAAACGGTGCGTCCTTGTGGGCTCGACGCCGCGCCTCCGCGGCAGCAAAGTCAGGCTGGATGGTGTAATCGCTAAGCTCACTCGTCATAAGTGCCATTATGCCAGCGCCTCACTAAAGCTCGGGAATCTCGGGGACACCCCTGCGACCAATAGCCGGCAGACATTCACAACCGTTGTCGGCGCGCCTCACAAATGGGACAAACCTTAAAGGCTAGGTTTAGGCCTTGTGAGCCAAGAGACTGAGATTCCAAAGTACTTCCACGAAGCCGTGCGCTCCATGTCGGAAGCACAAGTGCGTCGCGGCATTAGCGTCGGAGACATCCGCCCGCCCCGCAACCTCGCACCCCTCAGCCACGCCATCGGCCTCGAGGTGCTACCCGCCGAAGAAGACCCCGAAGACGGTACCGGCACCCCCGCCGGTGACGCTTTCGGCCGCCTGATTCTGCTGCATGACCCGCAAGGCGATGAGCAGTGGAAAGGCAAGAAGATGCGCATGGTCGCCTACATCCAAGCCGACATGGATGCAGCCGTCGCCTCTGACCCATTGCTACCCGACGTGGCCTGGGATTGGCTCAAGGAGCAGCTCGATTCCCCTGAGTGTGAATACACCGATCTCGGTGGCACGGTAACTTCCACGGCGTCCGTCCGCTACGGCGATATCGGCGGCCCTCCACGAGCCTTCCAACTTGAGCTTCGCGCCTCATGGACCGCTAATGGATCTGACCTCACCGGACATGTCAAGGCCTTTGCAGAGGTGCTGGCTAATGTAGCTGGCCTGCCTCCAGAAGGCGTCACCGCATTACCCTTCGGCACCCGGACCGCTGGTACCGCCGCCGCAGCAAACGACTCTTAAAGCCTCGCGCAGCCTTTTAAGGCAACGACTTATTGCTATTGACGTATCGTTGTTGCTGTGAGTTTTGTGTCCGTTCCCGCCGCCGGTACCCCAGTGCTCTTGGACTCCCCAGAGCACATAGCTGCGGCGGGTCGCGCACTGGCTGCGGGCACCGGCCCCATCGCCATCGACACTGAACGCGCATCAGCATTTCGCTATGACGACCGCGCATTTGTGATTCAGCTGCGGCGCCGAGGTACAGAAACCTTCCTCATCGACCCCGAGGCTGAGCCCTCTGCCACGCGCCGATTGTCGCAAGTAGTTAACCAGTCTGAGTGGGTGCTCCACGCCGCGCACACCGATCTGCCTTGTCTCCTGGCTCTCGGCTGGAACCCACCGGCTATCCACGACACGCAAGTCGCAGCCCAGATCCTAGGCAAAAAACGTATCGGCCTCTCTGCAATGTTGGAGGATTACTTCGACATTGTGGTTCCAAAGGACAAAGGAAACGCCGACTGGTCGCGTCGTCCACTGTCCCCCGCCATGTTGAACTATGCGGCCCTGGACGTCGAATGGCTTGTGGAACTATTGGAAACCGCATTGAACGACGTTGCCGATGCAGGCCGCATCGACTGGTACACCCAGGAATGCGCCCACATTCTGGCAACCGCCACACCCCTTGCATCCAATAATTGGACAGGTCTCAAAGGCCTGAATTCAGTGCGTCGGACGAGCGCCCGCAAACTCGCCCACGACCTGTGGGAGAAGCGTGACCAGATCGCTCGTCAGCGCGATATTTCCCCCGAATCGATTCTGCGCAGTCGCGATCTCATATCTATCGCCGGAGGCGCCGAGGACAATCGCGCCGCTGCCCTACGGGAGCTGAAGATGTCCCTCCGCCGCTCTCGCGCGCACCTGCCTTCACGAACCCATAAGCACTTCATCGAAGCTTTTTCTGACGCCCTCAGCTCCGCCCCCTCCGACCTCGAAATGGAGCAATACCGTGCTCCGCAGTACTCTGGCCCCCGGATTCCGGACCATAAACTATGGCCAAAGGAATTTCCCCGCGCTGCGGCCTACGCCGATGCGATCCTCAACACAGCCTTCGATCTCGCCGACACACTTGAGATCCGTCTAGACACGATCGCGACGCGGAAAAATCTACGCAAGGCAGCCTGGGCTTGCTGGTTATTCGAGGACTCCGGCGAATACACCAATGCAGCCGACCCAATCGCCTGTTGGGAAGAACTCCTAGGCGACTCGTGGGCAGGCCTCGGCCTGCGTCCTTGGCAAGTGGAGCTTCTCCTCGACGCAGCTGTCCCAGCTGTTGCCGACGTCTTTGCCCGCTCCTATAGCTTCTCGGCGTAGCCAACGACGGTCTTTACGACCGTGTCTACATCCAAGCCGAGCTCTTCTAGAACCTCACCACGCGAAGCGTGCGCCAAGAACTCTTGCGGTACGCCGAGGTTTCGGACCGGCACATCGATTCCTGCCTGAGAGAGGTCGTAGTGTAGCTGGCTGCCAGCACCACCGTGCACGCCGTTGTCCTCGATCGTCACTACCAAGTCATAACCGCGAGCCAATTCCAGCAGGCTATCTGCGGTGGGAAATACCCAGTGCGGATCTACGACGGTAGCGGAGAAGTCGGCGTCGCACAGAGCCTGCGCAGCACCCAGCGCCTGCTGCGTCAACGCTCCGAAAGAGACGATGAGTACCTTGCGGCGAGCAGTCTCACCGCTTCCGGAACCATCCCCCTCCTGCTCAAAGAGCACATCGTAGTCAGCTTCCTCGCGGATGGCTGGGACATCTGCCGGGGCATTGCCCTTGGGAAAGCGCACCACCGTCGGCGCATCGTCGATGGCGACTGCGCGATCGAGTGCACGTTCGAGGGTGTGCGCATCGCGCGGGGCGGCAACATGGATACCAGGGACGATGCCGGTGATGGAAAGATCCCACATGCCGTTGTGGCTGGCGCCATCAGAACCCGTAATGCCGGCACGGTCGAGCACCAGAGTTACACCCAGCTTCAACAGTGCAACGTCCATCAAGAGCTGGTCGAATGCTCGGTTAAGAAATGTCGAGTAGACCGCGACCACCGGGTGCAAACCACCGAGAGCCAAACCGGCAGCGGAAGTCACTGCGTGTTGCTCGGCAATTCCGACGTCATAGGTACGACTGGGGTGAACCTTCGCGAAATCGGCCAAGCCAGTGGGGCCAGCCATCGCGGCGGTAATGGCGACAATGTCCTCGCGCTCGTTGGCGATGTCTATCAAGTGGTTGGAGAACACCTTGGTCCAGCTGATCGCACCCTCGGTCTTCTTAGCCATGGACTCACCGGTGATCGGATCGATCACGCCGGTGGAGTGCATCTGGTCGGCTTCGTCCTGCTCGGCAGGGTCGAAGCCCTTGCCCTTTTGAGTGACCGTGTGGACAATGACTGGGCCACCATAGTCCTTGGCATAGCGCAGCGCGTTTTCCACCTGGTTTAGGTCGTGGCCATCCACCGGACCGATGTACTTCAAGCCGAGTTCGGGGAACATCTCGTGCGGAATGACGGTGTGCTTCACGCCTTCCTTGAAGCCATGAATCACCTGGAACGCACGATCACCGACCCAGCCCATGCGCCCCAGCGCGTTCTTTCCGGTATCCATAACCCGGTCATACATTGGCTGCAGGCGCAGAGCCGCCAAGTTTTCGGCAAGGCCACCAATGGTTGGTGAATAAGAGCGGCCGTTGTCATTGACGACGATCACCAGGCTGCGCTTCTTGGCTGCTGCGATGTTATTCAGCGCCTCCCACGTCATACCACCGGTCAGAGCACCATCGCCAACGAGAGCGACGACATGCCGGTGAACCTGTCCAGTGAGTTCGAAGGCCTTAGCCAAGCCATCGGCGTAGGACAACGAGGCCGAAGCGTGAGAGGATTCGGTCCAGTCGTGGGGCGACTCCGCCCGATCTGGGTAGCCAGACAGTCCATCCTTTTGGCGCAGCGTATCGAAGAGATCGCGACGGCCAGTGAGGATCTTATGCACGTAGGACTGGTGGCCAGTGTCAAAGATCAGTGGATCCGACGGTGAGTCAAAAACCCGGTGCATCGCGATAGTCAGCTCCACCACACCCAGGTTCGGACCTAGATGGCCACCCGTGGCGGAGACCTTTTGGACAAGAAACTCGCGGATCTCCGAAGCCAACTGTTCTAGCTGGTTCGCGTCCAAGCCCTTAAGGTCTGCGGGCGAGGACACCTTGTCGAGAATTCCCATGTGAAGCTACTCTTCTCCGTCCTATGCTCGCGCCGAATGGTATTTTCAGTCCATTCTAACGGCGCGTGGGCGAATTAAAACAATCCCCTTCGGGGTTACGTTCCTGCGTGTTGCCCGCTACGTCGCTCGTTGCGTTCTCAGCTACATCGCTCACGGCGTGACCCACGCACGGGAACAAGGTGTGCAAGAAGTTCAACGTGATGGTTCAGCCCAAAGGCATCCACTACGCACAACTCCTTGATCTCATAGCCGTTGCGGATCCACGCCCCAAGATCGCGGGCGGCGGTGGCAGGATCGCACCCTACGTGCACAACGTGCCGCGGTCGAGCCTTCGCGATATCGGATACGGTCTGCGTTCCCGCACCGGTGCGCGGAGGGTCAAGTACTACAGCGTGTACGTCATCACCCCGCGGCAGGCTCAGCACTTGCCGTGATACATCGCCACTAATGAATTCGACATTGCCGATACCGGCCGTGGCAAGTGCTTTCTTACCCGACTCGCTGGCGCTACCCGCGACGTCCACGCACACCACATGATCGACCTTGCGAGAAAGCGCAGCACTGAACACGCCCGCGCCGCCGTAGAGATCCCAAGCGACAATTCGCTTAATCTTTTCCCCCTGCAACTTCTCTCCTTGGGTTACCGGTGGAATATGCCGTGCAATCCACGAGGAGTAGAACTGCGGAGCCGCGCTGTGAGCCTGCCAAAAGTCTTGTACATGACTTTCCCATTGCACATCGAACTCCCGGTCAAGCCCCGTGCCGAAATGCACGGTACGGGTAACCGTAGGTAGCTCGTCTCCAAAGGCCGCCACTCGCTGATTAGCTGGCGAGCCTTGCAACTGCACCATGTGCCGTGCGCCATCGTCGCCGACAGCAACGGCAATCTCCGAGTGTGGAGTGAGCAAACCCGCTTCCCTGAGCTGCTCAATATCTACTGCCAGACCGTTCTTCAGCTCCGCACTCCATTGGGCACATTCGTTGTTCACTGGCACGACATTGTGGGAACCCCGGGAACGCTGTCCAACTTTCCCTTCGCCATCAACCGCCAGCCGGACTCGCGTACGAGAGCCTGCGAAAGGATGGAGGCTTTCGGCGGTCACAGTGATCTTCTCCAGAGCCTCCGCGCTGATTTTTCCTACGCGCGACAGCTGATCCATCACCACTTGCTTTTTATAATGCAACGAACCAGCAGCGTCGACAAAGTCCAGGTTGCAGCATCCTGCGCCAACCTTGGCTGCCGGGCACAACGGCGCTACTCGGTGAGGGTTAGGCTGGCCTATGTTCGTTGCCACCCCGCTGCGGAAGCCCTTCTTCGCTTTAGTGTTCCGCGCCGGGTCCAGCTCTACTGTTACCTCTTTTTCGCCGGGCAGCGCGCCTCGTACGAACACAACCTGCCCGTCCAACCGACCGATCACGGTGCCGCCGTTGGCTGGACCGGCCAGGTCCATCACTACTTCTTCTTTCTTAGGGACGCTCATCGGCTCCAACTTCTTCGCCAGTTTCAGATATGTCTTGCTTTTCCAAGTGGCGCCCCTCGGCCTCATTCGCGGCCTTTACAGCCCAGATGGTCACGGCAACGACGACCAGTGTTAAAGGCCAACCCATAGCAATTCGGGTATAACCCAAAGCGTCAGTCTTATCTGCGGCATAGAGCCATTGCTGCACGCCAAAGCGAGCGAAGAAAACCAGCGCCCACGCAATTGTTGCTACGTTGAATGCGCGCACGGCCCGTCGGTTGGTTCGCCAGCGGTGGTCATCCCCGTTAATTCCGCGCCAAATCGTACCCACAAGTGGCCACCGGACGAAGATTGAGATCACGAAAGCGATGCCTGCCACCAGGGAGTACCAGATTCCATAGGCGAAATACCCCTTTGTGTCTCCCATGAACCACGCGATGGCAGCGCATAGCGCTACACCCAGGAATCCGGAAATTGCAGGCTGCAGATTCTCCTTGCGGATCAACCGCCATACAAATATGAGCACCGCGACTCCGAGAGCCGAGATGAGGGCGGGGGTCAACCCCCATTGGCTATTGACTGGCACGAGAACCAGTACGGGAAGGGTCGAGGAGACAAGGCCAGAAAGGCCTCCCATTTGCTCCAGCAAGGTACCTTGCTCATCTGGCTTGCCTTGAGGAGCTTGTTTGCTAACTTCTGCCATTTTCTACTGGTTCTCGCCGGGCGCCTGCGGATTGTTTTCCGGTATGCCATTCTGTTCGGCGGCCATGCGCTGCAGTTGCTCCTGCAGTTCCTCATACATTTCCGGCGGCATCTGCACAGGCAGTGGCTGGCCAGCTGGGATCGGATCGTTCCCGCGGTAAATAAAGCTGCGAGCGATGATCTCCCGGCCGATCCTGGCAATCTCATCCGCGCGGGATTTCTCTCCCGCAAGAGTGACGCGGAACATCCAGCGGGGACCGTTCACACCGATTACACGCATTTGGCCCTCGCCAGCGACCGCGCAGATCTCCGGCCCCCACGGTCCGTCTTCCAGGTGGACTTCGAGCCCATCCTTCGTCATGCCCGCTACGGTTTCGTCGACGGACTCTTCCCACAGGTTGCCGCTACGTGGGGCGGCAAAGGCCACTGGGGTGAAGCGACCGCCTTCGACCTCTAGGTGGATCATCTGGGGCCCCTCCGGCCCCATTTCCACACTCACATGGCCGCCGTGGGGTACTGGAACCCGCATGGAGCCCAGTTTTAGGAAGCCTCTGGCGAAATCGGAGAAGTCGAAGTCTTGGGAATTCACCGTATCCCCATCAAAGGGACCAAAGTCATTGTCGGCTGAATTCGCCTGGCTCACCACGGTCGGCTGCTCTTGTACTTCCGCTGCAGCCTTCGCGGCATCACGGGCATCCTTATTGGTATTGCTTGTGTTCTTCTTCTTGCGCCCAAACATCCTCAAACTCCGTCTTTTTTATCTTCTACCCTATGTCTTCTGAGCTATGTCTTCTGAACTGCTCTGTCCAGCTGGATTACACGCCAGTCGAGCCGTAACCGGATTCTCCCCGGACGGTTGCTCCCAATTCTTCTACGCTGGCAACCTCTTCGACCTCACACAAGCTCACTTCCTGCACCAGCAGCTGCGCAATCCTTTCTCCACGGGTCAGTTCGATCGGCTGCTCGGGATCCAGGTTAATCAAGCACACCTTGATTTCTCCGCGATAGTCAGCATCAATTGTGCCTGGCGCATTCACAATGGAAAGCCCCTTCTTCAGCGCCAATCCGCTGCGTGGGTGCACTAACCCCACGGTTCCCACGGGAAGTGCGATGGCGATGCCAGTGCCAACCAATTCTCGATTGCCCGGAGCGATGGTCACGTCCGTGGTGGTATAGAGATCAATGCCTGCATCCGTTGGGTGAGCACGGCGTGGCAAGGGCAGATCCTTGTCCAGGCGAACGATACGCAGCGGGGCGTCATTGCCAAAAGAATCAGTGTTATTTGTTGCTGTCTGATTAGGGGTCACGGTCACCAAGACTACAAGTCCCCGGGCGAAGTTACGATGTGCGAACCGCCAAGGGCTAGAATTGCTAGGCAGCACTCAAAGCAGACACGCAAACAGGAGTTTTGAATTGGCATCGGGCACTCAGCAGGAAAAGCTGCTGTACACGGAGCATCAGCGAGTCCCCCTCGTCTGGTGGCTATTTGCCGCCGGAGTGGTAGCCATCATCTCGTGGCAGGCGCAGATGGGCCGACCGATGTGGGCATCGTTTGTAGCCCTCGCTATCGCCGGCTCATTGGCAGTGTGGGCGTTGATCTACTTCTCCCGAACCAAGGTAGAAGTTACGGAGGATAGTTCTGGTGAACGGTGGCTCCACGTGGGGCCGGCAAAGCTCCCCGCTCACGTCGTAAGCCGCAGCCTAGTAATCCCCCCGACCGCCAAGCGCGCCGCTATGGGTCGTCAGCTCGACCCTGCTGCCTATGTTGTTCATAAGGGGTGGATCCCCACAATGGCGATGCTCGTCCTCAATGATCCGGACGACCCCACCCCCTACTGGCTCATTTCCACCAAGGAACCGCAAGAGGTTCTGGAAAAACTCGGTCGCCCAATCTACTAAGACAATGAAGCCTTGTAAGACGTTACAGTCTTTTTAACCTCTGGGCTCGATTAAGCCCACTTATGCGCAATCCTTGCAGATGTACTCGCCGTCACCGACGGTCTCACCGATGCAGCTGCGGTGCTGCACCAGGAAACAGACGCTGCACGTGAACTCATCGCTCTGGCGTGGGATTACCGAACCGGAGAGCTCTTCGCCCGACAGATCCGCCATAGGTACGTCAAAAGGCTCGACGATCTCCCCATCGTCCGTATCGGAAACAGCCGGCTCGGCCTTCTCCGCTGCCTTCAGCCCCTCCAGGGAGTCGGTTTCGATGTCGTCCTCGGAGCGTCGGCGTGGTGCGTCGTAGTCAGTCGCCATATGGGTTCCTTCGTGTCGATCTTGTGCAGTCGCTTCGAGCCAGCAGCCCCTGCCGAACCACTAGCTAAAAATCACTTAAATACGTCTCGCTGTCGCGGATCGTAGAGCACATGCGTGCCACTTGTCACCTTCACGCGCGCAATGGCTACCTATTGGGGTATTTGACCTCCCCCCGCACCTATTCTCCGAGCAGCCGAGCAAGCTCTACTGCAATCCCCGGCTTCGCAGCCATGACCAGGGCTTTTTCTTCCTTCATTACGTCATAGTCAGGAGCTACGGAAATTGCCCCCGCGCGGGCGGCAATCAAACACCCCGCAGCATGGTCCCAGGGCCCCAAACCATGCTCAAAATATGCGTCCACTTCTCCACTTGCCACCCGGCAGAGATCCAATGCTGCCGACCCGATCCGCCGGATGTCCCGTACCTTCGGCAAGAGCCTTACTAGGCGCTCGGCTTGGCTGCGACGATCCTCCGCCACGTACGAAAATCCAGTGGCTACCAGAGCCTTGTGCAATGCCTCATCGCTGTCTTCAGGCACGACCCTCAAAGTTTCGACCTGCGCCAATTTCCCGTGGTCGTCGTAGCTTAGGCGCCGTGCATCACCGCCTGCATGTGCCGCATAAGCAACGTGTGCCGCTACGTCCACGACCACAGCCGCCACCGGTTCACCGTTTATTACAGCGGCAATACTGACTGCATAGGCCGGTACTCCATAGAGGAAGTTCACGGTGCCATCGATGGGATCAACAATCCACAGCACTTCATCGCTGGAGCTTAGCTCATCGGACACCCCACTGAACCCACCTTCTTCGCCAAGAATCCGCGACCCCGGCACGTGCTCTAAAAGTCGTTGGGAAATCAGCCTCTCGCTAGCCTCATCCACCTCCGTTACCGGATCTACTTCGGAGGTCTTCGTCGCCAGCACGCCAATGTGCCCGTGATCATCGGCTAGTTCGCCACGGCGGCGTCGAACTAAACCCGCAGCCTCACGCCCCACCACAAGTGCGATGGCCTCCAGGTCTTTAGGAGTTGACCTTTCTTTACTTTGTGACGCCCCGTCTTCCCCCGCTGTCGAGGTCTCATCGAACACTCGCAGTAGCACCGGCTTGGGAGGCGCAGAGCTTCCCGAGTGGGAGTTAAGAACCTCCGAGACGGCCTGGGCCGTCTTACCTGCATGTGGATTAACCGTGGTTTGCATGCCCTCCACTGTGCCACTTTTCGGCGAGCTAAACCTCACAGCGTCAAGGTAGGGTTGTGTTCATGACTGAGGACAAAGCAGCACAGAACCTAAGTTTTGGCGTGGATATCGGCGGCTCCGGAGTTAAGGGAGCAGTCGTTAACCTTGACACTGGCGAGCTGGTGACAGAACGCTTCAAGATCCTCACTCCAAAGCCATCGACCCCGGATGCGGTCGCCGAGGTCGTACGCAAACTGATGGAAATGGCCGAGTGGGATGGTCCTGTCGGAGTGACCGTCCCCGCGGTTGTTAAGAACCAGAAGGCGCGGACTGCAGCTAATATCGACAAGTCCTGGATCGACACTGATATGCAGGAACTGTTCAAGCGCCATCTCGGCGAGCGCGAAATTGCCGTATTGAATGACGCCGACGCGGCAGGCCTGGCCGAGGTTGAGTATGGCGATCCGAGTGCGAAACAGGGTTCCGTTCTGATGCTAACTTTTGGCACCGGGATTGGCTCGGCACTGCTATGCGATGGTCATCTATTCCCCAACTCGGAGCTGGGGCACCTGCCTCACGACGAAAACGGTGACGTGGAGCGGTATGCCAGCTCCGCCGCAAAGGATCGCGAAGAGCTGTCCTATAAGAAGTGGGCGGCACGCGTGGACGAGGTACTGCATGCCTACAGCGCCCTATTTAGCCCGCAGCGATACATCGTGGGCGGCGGCATCTCGCGCAAGGCCGACAAGTGGGTACCGCTTTTGACCGTGGAACAGGAAGTCATTCCGGCGAAGCTTCGCAATCAAGCGGGCATCATTGGAGCCGCTATGGCTGTGCGCGACGGCATCAAACCCTAGGGACCCAAACCACACCGCATTTTGTTTTGAGTTATAATGGGCGGTCGATTCCCACGTAAAGGGTTTGACTAACCCCAAAGACCAACGGTTGCGGGCTTAACGCAACCCGGTGCGATCCAATTCCTTTTCGGAATGTGGCCACGTCATGTGGCTATTTTGTTGCACCATGCGATACGAGCGAAAGGGCTTCAGTGGCAGCGAACGACTCGACCACCACCAGCGACGACAACGCCCAGGGTGTTGTCCGAAAGGTTGCTAAAAAGACGGCAGCGAAGAAGACTGCCCGAAAGGTGGCAAAGAAGTCGGCGACTGCCAAGAAGGCAACCGCTCGCAAGACCACGGCGAAGAAGACCGCGGCAAAGAAAACCGCCGCTAAAAAGACTGCTGCAAAGAAGGCCACTCCGACGCAAGTTGATGCCGTCAACGTCTCTGACACTGCTGCTGAGCCGGAGGAGCAGGCGTCCACCCCGGTGAAGAAGGCAGCGAATAAGACCGCCAAGAAGGCTGCCAAGAAGACGGCGCGCAAGACAGCTAAGAAGACTGCCAAAAAGGCAGCTCGCAAAACCACGAAGAAAACCAGCGCTAAGAAGACCACTGCAAAACGGGGCACCAAGGCAGCAAAGGCAGCCGAAAAACTGCTTGAGGTTGATGAGGCTGCTGTCGATGCAACCTCAGCGGACCAGAATGCTCAGGAGACCCCCGACGAGCCAGACGAGTTCGACAGCGAACCGGACAATCTCGACGATCTGGATGATCTTGACGAGGACGATGACCTGGATGATCTAGACGATCTGGATGACCTCGACGATGACGATGACGATGATCTAGACGACGACCTCGAAGATGATCTCGAGGACGATGACGACGATGACTCGGACGACGACGAAGACGGTACCGATAAGAACGACGGTAGCTTCGTGTGGGACGAAGACGAGTCCGCAGCGTTGCGTCAGGCGCGCAAAGACGCAGAGCTGACGGCATCTGCCGACTCCGTTCGCGCGTATCTCAAGCAAATCGGTAAGGTCGCACTGCTCAACGCTGAGCAGGAGGTATCGCTGGCTAAGCGCATTGAGGCGGGCTTGTACGCGGCGTATCGTCTGCAGGAGATCAAGGAATCGGGCGAGAAACTTTCCCCGATGAACCGTCGCGACCTGCGCGAAATCGAGCGCGATGGGCGCCGCGCAAAGAACCACCTGCTGGAAGCAAACCTGCGACTAGTGGTGTCGCTGGCGAAACGCTATACCGGACGCGGCATGGCCTTCCTCGACCTTATTCAGGAAGGCAACTTGGGTCTCATCCGTGCGGTGGAGAAGTTCGACTATGTAAAGGGCTACAAGTTCTCCACCTACGCTACGTGGTGGATCCGCCAGGCCATCACCCGCGCAATGGCCGACCAGGCTCGTACCATCCGCATTCCGGTACACATGGTGGAGGTCATCAACAAGCTGGGACGTATCCAGCGCGAGCTTCTGCAGGATCTGGGACGCGAGCCCACCCCGGAGGAGCTCGCACGCGAGATGGACATCACCGTCGACAAGGTGCTGGAAATCCAGCAGTACGCCCGTGAGCCGATTTCGCTGGATCAGACGATCGGCGATGAGGGAGATTCCCAGCTGGGCGACTTTATCGAGGATTCCGAGGCCGTCGTTGCCGTCGATGCGGTCTCGTTCACACTGCTGCAGGATCAGCTGCAAGATGTTCTGCACACGCTGTCGGAGCGCGAGGCTGGCGTGGTGAAGCTTCGCTTCGGTCTTACCGACGGAATGCCCCGCACCTTAGACGAGATTGGCCAGGTTTATGGTGTGACCCGTGAACGCATCCGCCAGATCGAGTCGAAGACGATGTCCAAGCTACGCCACCCGTCGCGCTCTCAGGTACTGCGCGACTACCTGGATTAGCCCCCAAGAAAACGAATAGCCCGAGGCCAAGAAGGCTTCGGGCTATTTTTGGTTTTTCTGCACGCACTCCTGGAACTCCGTGCCGCGCAGATCCTCGCACCCCTTTACGCTCTGCATTGCCGCTTGGGTGAAGAAAATTGCAACCGCCATCGCGACGACCCCCAGAACCAATCCAATAATCGCATAGCTACGCTGTGTCCCCTTCCGATTCGCATTCAGGACGGAAAAAATTCCTACGATGATGGAAATCGCAGCGACGACCAGACCAATCAAGGGGAACATTGCCGCTGGAATGGCCAGGATTCCGACGATTAGGGCAGCCATGCTCAAACCGCTGACCTTGCGGGGCGCAACCTTTTGAAGCTCAGTTTCCTCTGCGTTCGACTTATCCAGATCGGTGTAGTCTTCTCGAGCCACGGTGTGCCCGCCTTCCCTCATCCTGTGTGCACTGTAGCTACGTGCACTCCCAATGCTCATGTCGCGGTGTATATTACCCCACCGCTCCATGCTTACCAGTCTCTCAAATAGGCAATGCGATCCCGCAGCTGTTGGGCTGTACACAGCGCGGTAGCCGGCCCGCCGCAGTTCCGCCGCGCATCATTGTGAATCTGCCCATGGGGTTTGCCCGTCCGCGCTGATTTCATGGACACCAGCGCATTCAGTTCTTTACGCAGCGCTGGAATCTCTTCGCTGGCTACGCGCTTATTGCGCAAATCCGCGCCGCTGCCCTCCGGGGCAGTGGCCTGCTGTTCCTTCTTACGGCGTTGCTCTTCCTGCTTCGCCCGCGCATCCAATTGCTCGGCTTGCCTTTGACGCAGGAGCGTACGCATCTGGTCGGCGTCAAGTAGCCCCGGTAAGCCAAGGTATGCCTGCTCTTCTTCGGATCCGCTTAATGTGGACGTACCGTAAGTCGAGCCGTCGAAAATCAGACTGTCGAGTTCTGCCTCTGCACCGACAGACTCATACCCCTTGTCGTCCTCCACTTCATTCTGTTCCTTGTTGGCCTGACGCAACAGCTCGTCATCCCAGCCCTCATTTGGGCGGTCGGGTTTACCGAGGACGTGGTTGCGTTGTTGCTCCATCTTCGAGGCCAACTCGAGGAGGACAGACACACTGGGGAGGAAGATTGACGCCGACTCCCCCGGGCGCCGCGAGCGCACGAAACGGCCGATGGCCTGCGCAAAGAACAGTGGTGTGGAGGATGATGTGGCATACACGCCCACAGCCAAGCGGGGTACGTCCACGCCCTCAGACACCATGCGCACGGCCACCATCCACTCGTCGCTACTGGCGGAGAATTCTTTAATGCGCTCCGAGGCTCCGGCCTCATCGGACAGTACGACGGTAACGGGAGTGTTACTGATTCTTTCCAGGATGCGCGCGTAGGCACGTGCCGTCGTTTTATCGGTTGCGATCACCAGACCACCTGCATCCGGTGTCGTTTCACGCAACTGATGCAATCGAGTCTGTGCGGCATTGAGCACCGCTGGGATCCAATCGCCCTTCGGGTCGAGCGCAGTACGCCAAGCCCTGGCAGTTTGTTCTGCGTTAAGAGGTTCGCCCAAGCGAGCCTCAAATTCCTCTCCGGCAGAGTTGCGCCACCGGGCTTGGCCCGAATACGCCAAGAAAACCACCGGGCGAACCACACCATCCTTCAGCGCATTCGCGTATCCATAGGTGTAGTCGGCGGACGAGACGAGTGCTCCCTCAGCACCGTCTACAGCCTCGTAGCGCACGAAGGGGATCTGCGAATCATCAGAACGGAATGGCGTACCCGTAAGCGCCAGGCGGCGTTCGACGTGCTCATAGGCCATGCGCACACCATCGCCCCAGCTCTTTGCGTCACCTGCGTGGTGAATCTCATCCAGAATCACCAGCGTCTTCTTCGCCGTGGCCACCTGGTAGTGCTTAGTCGGCTTCATACCGACCTGCGCGTAGGTTACGCACACGCCGTCGTAGGAATTATTAAATGGCGAGGAGTTTGTGAACTCTGCGTCGAGCGCAATCCCCTGTCCGGCGGCGGACTGAGCCCACTGCACCTTTAGGTGCTCGGTGGGCACAACGATGATGAGGCGATCCACCGCGCGGGTATCCAAGAGCAGCCGTGCGATCGTCAGGGCGAAGGTTGTCTTTCCTGCGCCTGGCGTCGCCACAGCCAGGAAGTCCTTCGGACTGGCCTCGACGTACTTGTTCAGTGCCTCCTGCTGCCATAGGCGGAGGTGCTTCACTTCTTGCGCAGCCCCTTGTAGATCTGCTCACAATCCGGGCAGACGGGCGACCCCGGCTTGGCCTGCTTGCGTACGGGGAAAGTCTCCCCACAGAGAGCCACGACAAGCTTGCCCATCACAGCGGATTCGACGATCTGATCCTTCTTCACATAGTGGAAGAACTTCGGAACATCATCGTCCGTCGTCGTGTCCGTATTGACTTCTGGGCGCTCAATCGTTGTCGTACTTGGGTTACTCACAGTTCACCATCATGCCCCTGAATCTGCCTGTTTTCCAGCTGCGTACTAGCGTTGGCTCTATGGCTGATGCACGAAAAAGGAAAACGGGAGGTGAATCCCGTGCCAAGCGCGCCTCGCAAGTGGAGATCATCACTGATGCAAAAAGCTCCCCTCTGCAAGGCTGGCACCATCGCCGCAAGGTGTACACCGTGCTGCAGCTGCTGCGCATCCCGCTCCTCGCTCTTGCCGCTGTAGTTATGCTCATTACCCACAACGCAGCATTGTCCGTGTGCATCGCTTTGATTAGCCTCCCGCTACCGTGGGTGGCCGTGTTGCTAGCCAACGAGACCGGGCAGGTCGATGAGACCACTAATAAGGTGTACAAGCCTGCTCTCGTCCGCGAACAACGCCGTGCCGAACGAGCCGCGCTTGCGGGCGAGACATCTCGCCCAATGCTCGAGTCAGATTCTCCCGGGGCATCCACTCCGCAGGTTATCGACATCACCCCCACTCAGCCTGACAGCACCGACAACGATCAGCCCTCCGACTAACAAGGAACCGACATGCCCACCTCTACCCCGCCCGGCCGTCCGTTCTGCACCCCTGGCGTTGCCACCGAGCACCTCGTCCGTACCCTCGTCGCGCAAGGCTATGGTTCATCGCTGATTATGGAGGCTCTCGGCGTCGAAGGGATCGCCGCCGCCCAATCCGGCTCTCCCGCAGCCGCCCAATGGCACCTGACAAACCGGGACTCTATGGCATCGCAGCTCGTCGCCGCTGTTTATTTACGACGCCCCCAGCCCGCCACCTTCTTTCGATCTCTCGTCGGGACTGAGTCCACCTCCGAGCTCGTAGCAGAACAGGCTCTTATCCCGTCAGAAGGTTCACATGAAACGCTGCAGCTCAACCTCGACATCCGCCCGATCCACCACCCCGCGCATGGGAACGCGGAGGTGCTGGTTCTCTCCGACCCGGACGCTTCCCTGGAGCCGCGCATCCCCGGACCGGAACACGTTCCCGGTATAGGAAACGCACCCCTATCCCTACTGAATTCCATTCCCCGCCTGTCGGCGAACGCCCGAGTTCTTGACCTGGGTACTGGGTCGGGAGTCTTGGCGTTGCTATTGGCAGCCAACAGCGAGGCAACACTTTTCGGCAGTGACATTCACAGTCGTGCGCTGGCCTATGCACAAGTTGCCGCCGCTGCGCAAGGATTGGAATCGCCTAAGGTCAAGTGGGTTCAGGGCTCCTGGTTTGATCCCTTCGCCAGCGAGCTTTTCGACGTGATCGTCTCCAATCCGCCGTTCGTCATCGGCCCCTCCATCGACCTCGATGCCCGCGAGGGGCACGTATATCGCGATTCCGGTCTGCCCTTGGACGCAGCCAGCAAGCTGGTGGTTCAACAAGCCGTTGAACACTTAGCACCGGGAGGGCATGCGCACCTGTTAATCGGCTGGGCACTCGGCGAAGGTACGGCGGATTCCGCCGCCGAACGAATCTTGAGCTGGTTGCCGGACGAAGGAGCTCGTGCATGGGTTCTTCAGCGTGATGTGGTGGATGTGGCCACCTATGTCACCACCTGGTTGCGCGACGAAAGCATCGACCCACGCAGCGACAGCGGTCAGCAGCGGGCGACAGAATGGCTCGAGTTCTTCGATCACCACGATGTCACGCAGATCGGGCTCGGGTGGATTCATATCGAGAAGATCGATGGTGCCACCGAGCTCACAGTCGAAACTTTCGAACACGCCCTGCCCGATGGAGCCTTCTTGGGACAAGAGGTCGGCGAATGGTTCGCACGCTGCCGCTGGCTCGAGGAGCTGGAGGTTCCCGGCCGCCCGGCCGCCGAAGCCATTGCGGATGCGCACTACCGACTGCGACGCGGCGTCATCCTAGAAAAAGCCGCCACTTCCACCGACCAGGGGTTCGGCGAAGAAACAATACAGTTGACACGGACCGATGGGCCGGGTTGGACCCACGAAATCGATGCGACATTAGCGGCAATTCTGGCTGGTCTTAGCTGGGACGGACTTTGCTTGCGTGACGTAGCAGAGCTCTACCACGCAATTAATGGAGAAGATCTGGGAATGGATGCCGCAGAGCTTGTAGATCAGCTTGTTCCTCTAGCTGTGGCTCTGGTGAGGCACGGGATGATTGTGCCGCGAGACCTGCGCGAGGTGTACGAGGGCGAAATGTAGGCCAGCGCGATTAGAGAAAACCAATGAAGACAACCCAGTAAGGGAAAACGAATGAGGAAAAACCAGTGAAGGCAGTGATTAGCACCGTCAGCAGTGCCACAGTGTCGGTTGCCGGCGAAGTTGTGGGAGAAGTAACCGGACCCGCACTCTTAGCGCTCGTGGGAGTCGGTGTAAACGATGAACCCGAAGCCGCAGAGAAAATGGCGCGGAAAATTGCGGAACTGCGTTTGCTCCCCGCGTCGGGGCAACCATGGGATAGTCCACGCAATCACTCCGTAGAAGAAGTAAACGGGCAAGTTCTGTTGGTAAGTCAGTTCACACTCATGGGCGAGACGAAAAAGGGACGACGTCCCTCGTGGGTTAACGCGGCTCCGGGAGAAACTGCCGAACCGGTGTACGAACGTATTGCAGAATTGCTCCGGGAGCGCGGCATAGTTGTAGAAACAGGACGATTCGGCGCCATGATGGAAGTCGCCAGCGTCAATGAGGGACCATTCACAGTGCTTGTGGAGACCTAAGAACGAGAGCTTGTTCAACAAAAACTGCAGGTAAAGCTCTTCCCCTCTGCAGAGTCGCGACAGAGGGAAAAATAGCTAACCCCTGTGCGGGGGTGAACCAAGTTCCTTCTTCAGGTTCGGTGGGGAACAATTCTTCCAAGAGATTCGTTGACCCCGTAGAGCTTCGGCACACAACGAGAAAATTCTTGAAGCGCTTGAACGCTATCGAGCCATGGGAGGCACACCAGCACTATGAGTAACTCCATGATTGATGACGAATACAACGGCATCAGCCACGGTCAAGAGGGTACCGGCAATTCGGCCGACGATAGCGATAAGAAAGAAGACAAGGGGCGGCGCCGCGGAAACAACGAGAACCCGTCGGCAGATCTGGTTCGCGTCTACCTCAACGGCATCGGTAAGACCGCCCTGCTTACTGCAGAGGACGAGGTAGAACTCTCCAAGCGAATCGAAGTCGGGCTATACTCGGAGCACCTTCTAGCCACCGCAGAGAAGCTGACCCGTGCGAAGAAGCGCGATCTTAAGGTACTGGCACGTGAAGGCAAGGCAGCCCGGAGCCACCTGCTGGAGGCCAACCTGCGCCTCGTTGTATCGCTGGCGAAGCGCTACACCGGCCGTGGCATGCCTCTGCTGGACCTGATCCAAGAAGGCAACCTGGGCTTGATCCGCGCAATGGAAAAGTTCGATTACACCAAGGGCTTTAAATTCTCCACCTATGCAACTTGGTGGATCCGCCAAGCCATTACCCGTGGCATGGCCGACCAATCCCGCACCATTCGCCTTCCCGTCCACCTGGTAGAGCAGGTGAACAAGCTTTCCCGTATCAAGCGCGAGATGTACCAGCAGCTTGGGCGCGAAGCGACCAACGAGGAGCTGGCTGAGGAATCCGGAATCGAGGAATCGAAGATCGAAATGCTGCTCAAGCAGTCCCGCGATCCGGTGAGCCTGGATATGCCCGTCGGTAGCGACGAAGAAGCCCCGCTGGGCGACTTTATCGAGGACTCCGAGGCAACGGATGCGGAAACCGCTGTGGTTGCATCCCTGCGCCACTCCGATGTCCGCGCTGTGTTGGGCACCCTGGAGGAGCGCGAGCAGGACGTCATCAAGCTGCGCTATGGCCTGGATGATGGCATGCCGCGAACGCTGGATCAGATTGGTCGCCGCTTCGGGCTTTCCCGCGAACGCGTCCGCCAAATCGAGCGTGAGGTTATGGCCAAGCTCCGTGAGGGTGACCGAGCCAACAAGCTGCGTGAATACGCTGTTTAGAGACTCATCATCGCTAAATAGCATCAGTACTTAAGCTTCTGCCCCGCTCCCTTTGCGGACGGGGCTATAATCGTTTCAAGTCAATGAACAAAGAAAGGGCGTAGCGCACGTGAGGGATCTCGTCGATACCACTGAGATGTATCTCCGAACGATTTATGAGTTGGAAGAAGAAGGCATTCTGCCGCTCCGCGCCCGCATCGCAGAAAGACTTGATCAGTCCGGCCCGACGGTGAGCCAGACCGTTGCGCGTATGGAGCGCGACGAACTACTCACGGTTGAGAAGGATCGTTCTCTTAAACTCAGTCCTCAAGGCCGAGCTTTAGCCACCGCGGTCATGCGCAAGCACCGCCTGGCCGAGCGCTTGCTCACCGACGTCATCGGTCTTCCCTGGGAAAAGGTTCACGACGAAGCCTGTCGCTGGGAACACGTCATGGGCGACGAGGTTGAGATTCAGCTGGTAAAGGTACTCAGCGAATATGCCACCTCCCCATTTGGCAATCCGATTCCGGGACTGGAGGAGTTGGTAGAAAGCGTGCCGGAGGCTGAGCGCACGGAGCTGAAGGAAAAGATTTATTCTCTGCAGACAGGTTCCTCACAGCGCGCCTCTGATATCGAATCGCCGGAGCCGATCGAGGTGAAGATCCTCAGTATCAACGAAATCGTGCAGGTGGAGCACAAGCTGATGGCGAAGTTCCACGCGTTGGACATGCGCCCAGGCAGCGTCGTAACGCTGGTGGCCACCGAGGACGGCTTGGAGTTCGGCAACGACAACGGCACCATGGTTGTTCCGGAGGAGCTTGGCCACGCCGTACGCGTAGAAAAGCTCAACTAAGGACGTGGGGTAGCGTGGGGGCTGTGACAAGCATCGATCTATCTTCCTCTGCCCTATCCCCTTCCGCCCACATCGTCGTGACTGGCGGCGCCGGCTATGTCGGTAGCGTCTGTGCCAGCGTACTTCTCGAACACGGTTTCCGCGTGACGGTGGTGGACGATCTATCAACCGGCAATGGTTATGCAGTACCAGAAGGCGCGACCTTTATTGAGGGGGACATCCGCGATGTCATCTCCGATGTCTTTGCCGCTCGCGACGTAGCAGCCGTCATGCACTTTGCCGCCCGTTCGCTTGTCGGCGAGTCCGTAGAGAAACCCGATATCTACTGGCACCACAATGTAGGTACCAGTCTGTACCTCCTGGATCAGATGCGCGAGCACGGGGTAGATAACCTCGTGTTCTCCTCCACTGCTGCGACCTACGGCGAACCAGAGCAGGTTCCAATCACTGAAGACATGCCGACGGCACCGACAAACCCCTATGGCGCCTCCAAGCTGGCGATTGATCACATGATCACCTCGTACGCCAATGCCTATGGACTGGCCGCTACCTCCCTGCGATACTTCAACGTCGCTGGCGCACACGGAAATATTGGTGAAAACCACAAGGTCGAAACTCACCTCATTCCCTTGGTGCTACAAGTTGCCCTTGGTCATCGAGAGCACATCTCGATTTTCGGCACTGACTACCCCACTGCCGATGGCACTGCCGTCCGCGATTACATCCATATTCGAGATCTGGCGGATGCCCACCTGCTGGCCGCTGCGTCGAACACTGCGGGCAAGCATCGCATCTTTAACCTCGGCTCCGGCGATGGTTTTAGCGTGCGTCAAGTCATCGACACCTGCCGCGAAGTCACCGGCCACCCAATTCCCGCGATCGAATCGCCACGTCGCGCGGGCGACCCTGCAACTCTGATCGCTTCGTCGGCGAAGGCTAAGTCTGAGCTCGGATGGAACCCCACCCGCTCCGATTTGCACACCATTATCTCCGACGCATGGGCCTTTAGCGGACAACTGGGTGATAGGTTGCATTCCGCACAGCGTTAACTGCGTCCCAGTCCACAATCTGCATGAGTCGCTCGTACTCCCATGCGATATCGAGTCCCGCATATTCCCGGACTGTGACATAGGTTCGCTCTGGAAGCCTGTCCTCCTCCGTGGGGTCTTCTGCGGCATCCAGATCCATCTGCACATTTGCCATAACGGTGCAGGCGGATTGCACTGCTCTAGCCAAAAGCAATTTGATCTTTCCTTTTTGATGGGCGTCCAACGCCGTAACCGCAATGTCAGCAGTGAACTCATCGAATGCACTCAGCTGCGGCTCGACCGCAGAATCATCCATTTTCTCCATATCGGAAAGCATTTCCTCCAGCGTTGCCTCCGCAACCTGATCTTCTGTGCCTTCCATATCCTCCGTGCCTATCCCCTGAGCACGCTCGATACTATCGAGCCGCGCACATGCATCCTCGGTGTATAGATCGGCTTCAAGTTCCTCCAACAGTCGCGTAAGTGTGTGATACGCCAGGACTCCTTCGTCGTTAGCCGACGCCACCAGTGCCAGGATCAACATCACCCGTCGACGTACCGACCCCGTCGTTCGACGCGCAGCACTGGCAAGCATCTCGCGTAGAATGGCGCTGTTCGTGCCCAAAGACCAGGCAATAACGACCGTATGAAGGAACTCGTCACTGCAAATCGCGGCAAGGCTGTCGATGAGGTATTCGTTTTCACATTCCTCTTCCAACACCCTTGTTCCCTCCGCTACGGCGGCTATACCAATCAGGACTTGGATCAGATCGACTGTGGTGGCCTCCGCACGTTCCTGGAGCATCCATTCCGGCTCGCTCAGGTTGGCAGGATCCAGCCAGCGCTCCATTTCCTCCCGGTTACCCATACGGCGAGCCCCACTCAACGCACTGATATCGGCCAGCTCATTGGACTCCACGCTGTCTACCGTGCCCGTCTCGCCGTCCAATACGTCGATCCAAGGCATTCCCGTCGTGATGCTTTCGACTTCTAGGGCCGATTGAACATCGACGCATGCATCCTCCAGTTGGCTGACGGCAGAAGCCACACAGGCACGCAGATCTTCATCCATGTCGCCGATAGTGAGAATGATTGCCTCGGCCGCTGGGGCGTCGCAAAGAATCTTGGTAATCCCCCGCACTGCCTCGTCAATAGCCGCTGGGTGCAAGTCGCATCGTAGGACCGGACCGATTCGAAAGCGCCGGTGATGCGCGGGCAGCGGTGCGGAACTGGTGTGCTCGGTGGAAGCGACTAGGCCGATGATGACCAGCGAGTTCACGGGTGGGAATCCAAGAAGGGAGGGAATGGCAGCGATCAGCTTGCCTTTGTCCGCTCCCAAATGAACGGATGGCGGGCGCGTAGTAGGTGCACTAAGTGCGGAATCTGCGGGAATAGACTGGGGTTTCTTTTCGTTGTGTTCTGGTGAGTTCCTCATGCCACAGATCGTTGCCGAACCAAAGTTTTTTTGCGGCGACGAGTCCCAAACGGTGCGGCGAAGCCCCAGGGGTCTGTGGATAACTTGAAACTGTGAATATGGGTCCCAGAAATGGTGCCGTCTCAACCTGGCTTGTCCGAAGTGGCTGATAGGCTAGGCAGACGGTGCTTGGTTGGACACAGGTTCCGCCGGAAGGGAGAGCGAAACTATGCATGAGCACTTCGACAACAACGACCATCGTGGCAATGGCGAGCGGCGTGAGCGGCAGCTAGGTGGCCGGATGTACGAGCTGGAGTACCCGGCTCCGATCCAGTTCGATCGCCCCTCGATTGCCGACGAGCCCATGGGGTTGAGCGATGCTGAGGGTGCTGAGGGTGCTGAGGAGCTGCCAATGTTGGTGGCATTGCAAGGCTATGCGGATGCCGGACAAGCTGTCTCAAACGCCAGCTCTCATATCCTGGCTGCCTTGGAGCATAGCCCGGTTGCGTCGTTCAAGGTCGATGAGTTGATCGATTATCGTTCGCGACGCCCCGGTGTGACCATCGAGAACTCCAAGGTTGTGGATACGGATGATATTCGCCTGGATCTACACCTGGTAAAGGACACCCAGGGACGCCCCTTCCTGCTGCTCAGTGGCTTGGAGCCAGACCTTAAGTGGGGAGCCTTTAGCGACGCTGTGGTGGATCTCGCCCGGCGTGGTCAGGTCGGCATGGTCGCCTCTCTGTACTCGGCGCCGATGACGGTGCCGCACACTCGCCGTTTGGTGATTTCTGCGCATGCCTCGGAATCTTCGCTGATCAAGGACTACCACACGTGGGATTCGCGAATGATCGTTCCCGGCGCCGCGGCTTTGGAAACGGAAAAGAAGTTAAACCGCCACGGGTTCGAAACGGTTGGCTTTACCGCCCATGTGCCGCACTACATCGCGGCCTCCGACTACCCGGAGGCGACTTTGCGCCTATTGGAGGCATTCAGCGAAGTCGCAGACCGCGAGCTGCCCCTTAAAGCTCTGGAAAAGGAGTTGGAACGCGTACAGCGCCAGCTGCAAGACCAGGTTGAGGAGTCCCAGGAGATCGCTACCGTCGTCAGTGCATTGGAGCACCAGTACGATGCCGAGATGGAACGGATGCGTCGTAAGCGGGAGAACAACCTGCTGCAACCGGGACAGGACATCCCAACCGGCGAAGAGCTGGGCGCAGAGTTCGAGGCATTCTTGCAGAACATGTCAGATGGCTCCGATAATGCCGACGATCCAACCGATACCGAGCAAGAGGACAAATAAAACACAGTGGGTATTGCTGCCGAACTCGCGGAACTGTTGCCAGATCTGGACGAGGTACCGGAATCTCTGATTGATGACGCGATCCTAGAGTCTTTTCTCGGTTGGACGCGTGACCGCGGCATTACCCTCTACCCTGCCCAGGAAGAGGCAGCCACAGCCCTCGTGGCTGAAGACAACGTGATTCTTGCTACGCCCACGGGCTCCGGTAAGTCCATGGTGGCCATCGCTGCCCACTTCATTGCCATGGCTCGCAAGCAGCGCAGTTTCTACACCGCGCCCATCAAAGCTCTGGTCAGTGAGAAATTCTTCGATCTGTGCCAAACCTTCGGCCCGGAAAATGTGGGCATGATGACGGGTGACGCCACAGTGAATGGCGGCGCACCGATCATCTGCGCCACTGCTGAAATCGTTGCCAATATTGCCCTGCGCGACGGAGCGAACGCGAAAATTGATCAGGTAGTGATGGACGAGTTCCACTACTACTCTGAACCCGACCGTGGCTGGGCCTGGCAGGTTCCGCTCTTGGAACTCCCTAAGGCACAATTTCTTCTGATGAGCGCCACCCTGGGCAACACCAAGTGGTTGGAGGATGATCTAAGCGAACGCACTGGTCGCCAAACCACATTGGTGACGGGCAGCACACGGCCAGTGCCGCTCGACTTTCACTATGTCTACACTCCCGTCCACGAAACGGTGGAGGAGCTAATAAGCGACGGCAAATCGCCCATTTACATTGTTCACTTCACCCAGCGCGAAGCTATCGAGCGCGCCCAGGCTCTGACCAGCATGAAGCTAGTTAATGACGAAGCCAAGGCTGCTATCGCCGAGGAGATCGGTGATTTCCGCTTTACCTCTGCCTTCGGCAAAACTCTCTCCCGCCTGCTGCGCAAGGGAATCGGCGTGCACCATGCCGGCTTGCTGCCGAAGTACCGTCGCCTCGTCGAGCGATTGTCGCAGAAAGGGCTTCTAAAAATTATTTGTGGCACCGATACGCTCGGAGTAGGTATCAATGTGCCGATTCGTACCGTACTGATGACGGGACTGACCAAGTACGACGGTGTGAAGCACCGCGTGCTGAAATCCCGCGAGTTCCATCAAATCGCGGGTCGTGCGGGTCGCGCAGGCTATGACACGGAGGGGACTGTCGTGGTACAGGCTCCCGAGCATGAGATTGAAAACTTTCGCCTCCGCCAACGAGCCGGTAGTGATCCGAAGAAGATCAAGAAGCTACGCAAACGCTCTGCCCCCGAGGGACAGGCAACGTGGAGTGAATCCACCTATGAGCGCCTCACCCATGCTGAGCCGGAGGAGCTTTCCAGCCAGTTCCGCATGAGCAACTCCATGCTGCTCAATGTCATCGCTCGTGACCAGTGGACCTTTGAAGCGCTACGGCATCTTTTGCGCACCAATCACGACACGCGCACTAAACAGAACAAGGCCATCTTGCGCACCATCGAGCTGTACCGGGGGCTTATCAACGCTGAAGTCGTTGAAGAATTCAAGGCACAAACTCCTAGTGGCAAGGATGCCCGCCTGACCGCCGACCTCAACCGCGATTTTGCCCTCAATCAGCCACTGTCTCCCTTCGCCCTGGCGGCCCTGGAACTACTGGATCCGGAGTCTGACACGTTCGCGCTTGACGTGATCTCTACTTTTGAGGCGGTTTTGGAAGACCCCCGACAGGTGCTTATCGCCCAGCAGAAGGCTGAACGGGGCGAGGAGATTGCGGCGCTGAAGGCTGAGGGCGTCGATTACACCGAGCGAATGGCCATCGTCGAAGACATCACCTGGCCTATGCCGCTGGCAGACGAGCTAGAGCAGGCCTATGACACGTTCTGTGAGGGCAACCCGTGGGCTCGCGATTTTCAGATTAGCCCGAAGTCCGTTGTGCGGGACATGGTGGAAAAGGCAATGACCTTCTCCGACTTCGTGGCCACGTATGGGCTAGGACGCTCCGAGGGTGTGGTGCTGCGCTATCTCACCGATGCATATCGCACACTGGAGCACTCCGTACCCGATTACTACCGCTCGGAGGAGTTCGACGACATCCTCGTGTGGTTGGGCGAGCTGATTCGCCAAGTGGATTCCTCACTCATTGATGAGTGGGTACAGATGTCGGATCCGGATGCCCCGCTGACCGAAGATCAGGTAGCCGAGCATGCCTACGGCGTGGAAAACACAAACCTGCTCTCTGCCAACCCGCAGGCCCTGACCCGTATGGTGCGTAACTACTTCTTCCGCCACGTGGAACTCTTCGCGTTCGAAAAAGAGCGCGAGCTCGCGGAAATGGACGAATACCTGGATTCGCCACCAGACTGGCCTGCCGCGATGGACGATTACTTTGAGGAATATGCCGATATAGGTGTTGACGCCGCCGCGCGTTCAAATAAATACATTCTCATCAAGCGCGGCACAGGCCCCGAGTCGGGTAGTTGGTTCGTGCGCCAGATCATCGACGATCCCGAAGGCGACCATGGTTGGGCGCTAGAGGGCGTGGTAGACCTTGCTGCAACGGATGGAGCCGGCGAGATCCGGCTCTCGGAGCTCACCGTCGTTCAGGGCTAGCTGGCAGGTTCTAGAAGTACGACTCCAGAACGCGACGGCTTTCCTGTGCCACATGATTGAAGGACTGTGCGACGATCTCCCCCAATGACGCATAGTCGTCGATCCGCGTGGAACTGGAGCGGTACGCCATGCCAATCGTGCGTCCCGCTCGCACGGCCCCTCCGGCAAACGTCGCCAGGGCGATGCCCGGCCGTTGACACTCGACTGATACTGCGGACAGCGGTACCAAGGTTGCGCCCAAACCCGCCGACACCAGCTGAATTACGGTGGAAAGGCTGGCCGCCCTGGTGACAGAATGGCGCGGATCATTGGCCATTTCCACCGTCCGGCACAGTTCCAGAATCTGGTCGCGCAGGCAGTGCCCATCATCTAGCAGCAGGAGATCAACATCCTTGAGTTCGTCGACTGCCAAATCCTTGCGACCGGCCAATGGGTGCCCCTCAGGCACAACCAGCACGAACTCTTCGGTGTAGAGATCTACCGTGTTGAGCCCGCCGCCTTCGCCCGGCATACCAAGGACGGCGACGTCGATCTTGCCCTGTCGCAACGCATCAATAAGAAGTGGCGACTTCTCTTCGACAATGCGCGGTTCGAGCTCCGGGGCAACGTCGTTTACAGAGTGTAAAACCTCCGGCAGGATATACGGGGCGACGGTCGGGATCATTCCTATTGCCATCGAACCCACGAGGCCGCCGTGAGCACCCCGCGCGTGAGAGACGAAAGTTTCGAGGCTTTCCAGGGTGGCTTGTGCAAATGGCAGCAGTCCTCGCCCCACTGGGGTGACAATAACCTTGCGAGTGGATCGTTCGATAAGCTGCACTCCCAAACCTGCCTCGAGCGCAGCGAGCGCTTGGGAAAGGGAAGGTTGGGAGATACCTAAATGGGAGGCTGCGGTACCAAAATGACCATGTTCGGCAATGGTCACAAAGGTGCGCAATTGGGCAACGGTCGGGCGATACTCTCTTTGAACCACATCTGCGATTCTACAGACATTCTTAGAAAAGCATAATTACACCTGGAAAAATAAATATAGGCGACTATAAATCAGCTTACGCGCAGTTCAGCGGTACCTTCGAAGGGCGATAGGTTCCCCAAGAACGCCTTGGAATCTCCCCGTAGGCGGACGGTGTAAGTCCCCGGCGGAACGTCCTGTGTACCCCACTCGATCGTTGTGCGGGTCTGCCCAAAGTTATTCTCGAAAGTGATGAGCGTGTTTTCGCTGGAATCGTCTGCCACTACCTTGCCACTTCCATCCTCGATCGTGACATAGCCCTCTCCATGACGCATGTTGTTATTGGGATTGGCGCCGACGAAGATAACCCGCGCATTCGTACCACTCTTTACCTCTGCGGGAGCCTCCAGCACATCACCGAATTTCTTCCCCATAGGTGGGGTATCCATCCACCCATCACTTCCGGGCACATTCGGGATCAAGCCTGTGAGATCTCCCGCAGGCTCTCCTACCTCAACTTCCTTCCCCTCCTTCAAGGCTCGCGCCATTTCATCAAAGACATCCTGGAAAGCTGAGAGTTGATAGTGCCCAAAGATCGTCGCCCCACCCTCGTAGTTCTGGGCCTCGTACTCCTCCGGAGTGGTGATGTAGTGGCCATAAGCGTTGGTGTAGCCCTGCACGACAATTGTGTTCTCAGGCACGCCTAGTGCCGCGGCCACCGTCCGCTTGATTCGCAGGCCGCTAGTCACTGTCGGCTCAAATCCCAGCGAAACTAGAACGAACCCACCGAGTCGGTGAATCGTAAATGGGTGCACCTGCTGAATCATTCCGTCGATGTACCCCATCGGCAGCAGGCACTCTTTAGCACCGTGGATGTCCTTAACTTCCTGTGTCGCCAACGCTTTGTTGAGGTCTCGCACCCACGGGTTACCGCCCCGTTCTCCCTCGTTGAACCCCAACAGCGGCACTCCACCTCCATCTTCTTGAGAAGACGCCGCGAAGGCGGCACCCAAGATTGCCGGACCGAGCTTGTGTTCCTTGCCATCCGGGGTGAAGCGTGAGCTTGCGACCAGTTTGGGACAGTCCACCCACCTCATCCGTCCATCGATGCCACCAGCCGACCAATCCTTGCCATCAGTCTTCGTGGCCTCCATCATCCGCTCACCCAGGATCTGCGCGGATTCACGCTCACTTGCGCCCGGCCCAGAGTTAGGCGTCAGACCCATATTCGGGGTGATATCTCCCGGAGTCATGTTTGCAAACGCCGCGACAAACGGGGCTTCTTCTGGGTGACGGTGCACCACGCCGTGAGCCTCCTCTGTGGCCCATGCGGCGTATCCCTTGTTATCGCCAGCGATGTGCTTGTACTTATGCCCAAAGCTCGTCGGGTGCAGCGAATACCAGTTGATCAACCCCACCTGCTGTCCACCGCGCGAGACGTGCAAGGTGACGCTGCGGGTGTCCACGCCATTCGGGAGTTCATTCTTATCTTCTTCGGGGTTGCGGTCCCACGAGGTTTTGGATCTATTGACGCCCGCATCAGTGACCGTGGATTCCGCCACCGTCACTTCTGATGGCTGGATGTCATCATGCGCTCGGATGATGGCAGTCACGATGCCCTCGACCGTTGCCTCGAAAGTCTTCGGACGGAATCCACCGTGCGTGATATCAACCATGAGGTGCTGCGATGTACCACCCGGCGCCACGTGTGTGTGAGTGGCAGCGAGTAGCACATTGGATTGGTTGTAGAGATCGCCGTATTTTTCCTTCAGACGGCGCAGCACTTCCAAGTGGATCGACTGGAACATCAGCCCAACATCGCAGGTGACGTGCACGAGTCGGGAATTCTCGCGGGCGGCGTCGACAAAAATAAACGCCCGGGCGTATTGGCGGCGTTGAATGCCTACGGTTTTTTGCTCATCGACGGCATATCCAAACATGCCCGCTCCCCAGGGCTCGCCGGTCATGTCCGCCAAGCCTCGGCCTACATGGAAGCCCCCTCCGCTAGAGGTTGTTCCCTCTTGGGCACCTGCGCCCGACGTGGCGGCAGACGCCCACACGACGGTGCCGGTGACCGCTGCCATGCCGCGGAAAAGGCTGCGACGACTCAGTTGGGATTGCAAAGGGTTCAGCGAGTTATCAGTGATGCTGTGATGGGCGTGTTCGCACATAGGTATCTCGTTTCTGAAAACTACGTATGTTCATAAATGGTTTTGACGAACGAAACTTTAAACTCGCCCCGTGGAAAAATGTGATGGTTTTCATACTTTAAGCAAACATTTACCTCAATCTAAGTTCTTTTGGGGGTGCAAGCGCCCCAAAAGATCGAGTTCTTCCCCTACCCCACTCGCTGCTAAAATCAACCTTTTCGAGCCATATAAACATGGGCATTCCAGGTTTCTCCGGCAAGCAAGACGGGTGATTTTTAACAATGACGGACGCGAAAGGGCCGACTTCCTCATCTCATAAGGGGCGCCCCCGTCGACGTCCACGCAAGCGACGTCCGAAGTTTGTCCGCACGATCCCGCCGATCACCTACCCCGACCTTCCTGTCTCGGAACGCCGCGCGGACATCATAAAGGCCATTGAGGAAAACCAGGTGGTCATCATCGCCGGTGAAACCGGTTCGGGTAAGACCACGCAGATTCCGAAGATGTGTCTAGAGATCGGCCGCGGCCGCACCAAGGTCATCGGCCACACCCAGCCGCGTCGCATTGCGGCTCGTAGCGTAGCCGAACGCATCGCCGAGGAACTCGACCAGACAATCGGCGAGGATTCTTCCCTGGTCGGTTACAAAATCCGCTTCGACGACACAATTTCCAAGCACACCGCGGTCAAACTCATGACAGACGGCGTGTTGCTCAACGAGATCCAGCGCGACCGGCTACTCCGCGAATACGACACAATCATCGTGGACGAGGCACACGAGCGCAGCCTCAATATCGACTTCCTTCTCGGCTACCTCAAGCAGCTTCTGCCGAAGCGACCGGATCTAAAGGTGATCATCACCTCGGCCACGATCGACCCGGAAAGCTTCGCCAAGCACTTTGCTGACGCCGACGGCTCCCCCGCGCCCATCATCGAAGTCTCTGGCCGCACCTATCCCGTAGAGATTCGCTATCGCCCCCTGATCACCGAGCGCGAAAACCCGAAGACAGGCGAAATCACGGAAGTCGAGACCGACCCCTTGGACGGAATCGTGGCGGCGTGCAAGGAGCTAATGCGCGCCGGCGACGGCGACATTCTTTGCTTCTTCTCCGGCGAGCGCGAAATTCGGGATGCTGCTGAAGCCTTAGAAGGTGAATTCGCCGGAGCCTCAGGGGCACGCAAGGTGGATGTGCTGCCGTTGTTCGGCCGTTTGTCGAATGCAGAACAGCATCGAGTCTTCCGTACCGGCCCGCGCCGCCGCATCGTCCTGGCGACCAATATCGCGGAAACCTCCCTGACTGTGCCGGGTATTCATTACGTGGTGGACACCGGTTTTGCACGTATCTCCCGCTACTCCCACCGCACAAAAGTACAGCGCTTGCCGGTGGAGCCCATCAGCCAGGCCAGCGCCAAGCAACGCTCGGGTCGCTCGGGTCGAATTGCCGACGGCATCGCGATTCGTTTGTACTCCGAGGAGGATTTCGAGGCTCGTCCGGCGTTCACGGATCCGGAAATCCTGCGCACTCACCTTTCCAGCGTCATCCTGTCGATGGCCGCCCTTGGGTTGGGTGATATTCAACGCTTCCCATTCCTTCAAGCACCCGATAATAAGTCGATCCGGGACGGTGTAGCACTACTCCAGGAGCTTGGAGCGTTGGCGTCAACAAAGGAAGCAACGCTAACAGACATCGGCCGGGACATGGCGCGTATCCCCACCGATCCGCGACTAGCCCGCATGCTGGTTGCGGGGCATGCGCAGAACATCATTGAGACGATCGCGGTTATTATCTCCGCACTGTCGATTCAGGACGTGCGCGAAAGACCTTTGGAAAAGCAGCAACAGGCCGACGAAATGCACGCGCGTTTCAAAGCAAACTCCGACTTTATTAGCCTGCTGAAGCTGTGGAACTACCTGCAACAGCAACGTCAGGATCTCTCGGCCAATAAGTTTAGAAAGCTGTGCCAGCGCGAGTTCATTCACTATGTTCGCGTGCGCGAATGGATGGATCTGGTGCGCCAAATGCTCTCCGTCGTGCAAGATCTCGGCTGGAAGATTCCGAATATTCGCCACGTGCGCGAGCTCGTCTTTGAGCCAGAAGCTATCGACGAGGACCTGGTACACCAGTCAATTCTTACCGGCCTGATCACCCACGTTGGAATGAGGGAGGGAAATTCCAAACAGTTCACCGGAACTCGCGGCTCACATTTCGTCGTGCACCCCTCCTCGCATGTGTCAAAGAAGCCCCCACAGTGGCTTATGGCCGCGGAGCTGGTGGAAACGTCGCAGGTCTTTGCCCGCACAGTGGGGCCGATTGACCCCAGCTGGATCGAATCAATTGCTCCACACATGGTGAAGTACAACTACTCCGAGCCGGTGTGGTCCTCCTCGCGGGGTGCGGCAATGGTGCATGAAAAGGTTCTGCTTTTGGGCCTACCCATTGTCGCGGACAGGATGGTTAATGCCTCCAAGGTGGATCGGCCTTTGGCCCGCGAGCTTTTTATCCGCCATGCCCTCGTGGAGGGAGATTGGAAGACTCGCCACCACTTTTTCTCCCACAACCAAAATCTGCTGGCCGAAGCTACTGATCTGGAGGATAGGGCTCGTCGTCGCGATATCGTTGTCGACGATCAAGCTCTTTTTGATTTTTATGACGCCCGCTTGCCCGAGAAGATCGTCTCCTCTCGACATTTCGATTCTTGGTGGAAGAAAGCTCGCCACAAGGATCCACACCAGTTGGACTTCACCCTTGAGGCACTAATCGACTCGCAAGAGGCTGCCAAGGCCGCCGACGAGTTCCCTGATGCGTGGCGCCAGGGCAGCTTGGAGTTCGAGCTATCCTATGTGTTCTTGCCGGGAGACCCCGACGATGGAATAACCATGCGCGTACCCCTGCCGCTGCTGGCGAATGTCTCCGAACCCGAAACACGCTGGCTGGTCGCCGGTATGCGTGAGGAACTCTCGGTCGCACTGATCCGCTCCTTGCCGAAGCCACTGCGCACCAGCGTCGTGCCAGCCAGCAATTTTGCTGCCGCTGCCCTTAAGAAGATGGTTCCCTTCGACGGCGAGTTTGGTTTTGCACTTGCAGAGGCTTTACGCGAATTAGGAGGCCGGGGCATCACGGCTCAGGACTTCGATTGGAACCGCGTCCCGGAGCACTTGCGTATGCAATTTGCCGCCATTGACCGGCGGGGAAAGGTGATCGAGAAGTCTCGTGACCTGCAATATCTCCAGAACAAACTTTCTGGCCAGGTCACTTCTGCGATTGCTCAGGCGGCAGCTCGGACGAAGCCTGCAGCTCCCAGCGATGCTGCACAGCATTCACCTCAACGACAAAAGAAGCGTGGCGGCACGTCGAGCGGTGTGCTGGCTACCGCCGAGGCATGGACAGTGGACGGCATCGGGGTGCTTCCCGAGACAGTGGAAACGGTGGTCGACGGGCAAACTCTGCACACCTATCCCGCTATCGTCGCTTCACACAGTGGCGTGACATTGAAAGCCTTCCCCACCAAGCAGGCTGCGGATGGGCAGCAGTTTACGACCGTGCTGAACATGATGGTCAACGCTTGTTCGGTGTCCCCAAAGCAAATGATTAAGGGCTTGCCGCTACGTCAACGCGTGGCTATGGAGCAGATCGACGGGGGCGTCGATGGGCTAGTCAGCGATGTGGTGGCTCTGGCCTGCCGAGACATGCTTATGAAGCTGGGGCCTGTGGTGCGCGACCCAGAAAAGTGCGAAGAGGTGGTGGGTGTAGCTCGCTCTCAGGGCCCCGGACGCGTGCGGCAATACGTAGTAGCCCTAGCACCCGCTGTGCTGGCTGTTGCGGACATGTCAGCGGAACTGAAGGGCTGGTCGGGAGATGCCATTGAAGATATGCGTAAGCAACTCGATTTCTTCCTGGGCAAGCATGCCATCGCCCGCAATGGCATTGAGCACATGCGCCATGTTCCGCGCTATGTGGAGGCCATGCGCGCTCGATTGGAAATGATGAAGACGGATCCAGACAAGGAAGAGGATCTGGACGAAGAGGTTCAAGAGGCTTTTGATCTCTTGGAAAAGACGAAGAAGCGGCTCCCAACGGCGAGGGCTGCCTCCCCACAGATCAAGGAGGTGCGCTGGATGATCGAGGAGTTTCGAGTCAGCCTCTTTGCGCAGAACCTAGGCACAGCGCATTCGGTATCCCTGCAGCGTATCCGTAAGAAATTGGAGAAGATCCGTTAGCTGTCGTCGCCTTCAGACTCTTCAGGATGCTGGGCTAGAGACTGGCGGTGGGCACGCAGCGATTCGATCTCCTGCTCGAAGTCTTCGGCACAATTAAAAGACTTATACACGGAGGCGAAACGGAGATAAGCCACCTCGTCCAAGGTTCGGAGTGGATCCAAGATCGCCAGGCCGATCTGGTTTGCGGGTACTTGGGAACCATGTGTCACTCGGACGGCTTGTTCCACTTCGTGCGCCAAACGCTTTAATGCGTCATCGGAGACATCGCGCCCCTGACATGCCCGACGCACGCCCTTGATAACCTTTTCTCTACTGAATTCCTCGGTCACGCCATTGCGCTTCACTACCAACAGAACAGACCTTTCAATAGTGGTGAAGCGGGTCTGGCATTGACTGCATTCGCGACGACGTCGGATAGAAACACCCATCTCAATGGATCGCGAATCAACAACGCGGGATGAATCTGAGCTACAGGAGGGGCACAACACCCTTCTCAGCTTAGTCGCCCCTCCCCCGACGCAGAAGCTGAACTATGGGATGAGAAGAGGCGCAAACCCAAGCAGCGTGGACATCACCCCAAGGGAGACCGCAGTTCCACCAGGCGAGTGAATGATTCGCTCCGTTCGTGCGCGAACTCTATCTACCCACCCCATTTGATTGTCGAACAGGCATTCGTTTGCGCCGGAGATACGATCCATCTTGCGGCGCGGAATCGAACGCGCAACAGGTGCAGAAGAATACCCAAAGGTGTTCGAATTACCCCTAGAATCCAGTACTTCCCAATTAGGCTTAAGAACTTGAGGCCTACGCAGTGGCGCAACCCGATCATCAGGAAGCACACGGACATGCGATGCAGACCGGACAGTAGTTGCGGGACGGATGATCGAGGTGGTCATATGGCTACTCCTTTACAATGCGACGTAAGGCTAATCAGCAAAGCCTCTTAGCGCCTACGTCTTATTCCCTTGGCTGTTGCCCTAGTGAACCATTCACGCCCGACAGGGAACTTCAAAAATTCTGATTTCTAGATCATCTGTTCGAATCTCGAACACAGCACAAAATTTAGCACGCATGTTCGAACATGTCTAGACAAATCTAAACTTTTTCGAACACATATACTAGAAATGCGTTCTATTTCGGGTAGTGTGGATGCAGATCGCGAAATACCGATAAAGAGACCCCGCCGGAATGAGGTATAACCGTGTCCACCGACCAACCCACCGAAAGCCCTTCCCCTCGCCCTAAGCTTGGGCGTCCTCCGAAGTCCGAGGCTGACAAGCGTGCGGAGAAGCAAGCTCAGAAGGACGGCAAGAAGCCAGCCCTAAGCACTCGCCAGCGCCGCATTCTCGAAGTCATTCGCGATTCGACGGTCATCCGCGGTTACCCGCCAAGTATTCGCGAAATTGCCGATGCTGTAGGACTGCACTCGACGTCATCGGTTTCTTATCATCTCACCCAGCTGGAGAAGCGCGGACATCTACGCCGCGATGGCAAGCGACCTCGCGCGGTTGATGTGCGCTCCTTCGACGGCGTGCAACTCCCGGCCCAGACTAAACCCACGCCGCAAGCAGCTACTCCGCCCCCGACTTCCGACGAGGGAGAGCTCATGCCAGAGGCCACCTACGTCCCGGTTGTGGGGCAGATCGCCGCTGGCGCCCCGATCCTTGCAGAGCAAAATGTTGAGGCTCACTTCCCACTACCACAGGAGTTGGTAGGTAGCGGAGAGCTCTTCTTGTTGCAGGTCGTGGGCGAGTCTATGCATGATGCCGGCATCTTCAACGGAGACTGGGTCGTGGTTCGCTCCCAGGCCGTCGCCGAGTTCGGCGATTTTGTCGCCGCCATGATCGACGGTGAGGCCACCGTAAAGGAGTTCCAAAAGGATGCCGACGGACTGTGGCTTATCCCCCACAACCCCCTGTTCGAACCTATCCCTGCCGAGGAAGCAACCATCCTAGGTAAGGTCGCAGCGGTTCTGCGCAAGATTTAGCTCCCCCCTATTGGTTCTGACGCCGCCGTCTCCGACCCGCTTGGCACTAAAGTAGCGCCTATGGAATCAGCAGAACGGCGCCGTCAAATAGCCTCCCTCACCGCCATTCACGGCAGGGTTACTGTGAATGAACTGGCGGAGAAGTTCGGCGTCACCGCGGAAACAATTCGCCGCGACCTCGCGATTCTCTCTGACGGCGGTGAGCTCTTCCGCATCCACGGCGGAGCGGTTCCGGCGCAGAATTTCCGTACAGACTTCACCACTCTTGCCACACGTTCAAAGGCATCTCTCGGAGCCAAGCGGTCAATCGCCCAAGCTGCAGTAAAGCTCCTTCCGGAAACAGGCAGCACCATCTTCATCGATGCAGGTACCACCACGGGCGTCTTTGCCGAGGCCATCGCCGAAGCCAATGCCACAAACGATCCCAAGCTGATGGCACCGAAGCTCAATATCGTCACGAACTCTTTCTTTATTGCCACCACATTGGCGGAATCCCCCCGTTGCGATGTCCAACTAATCGGTGGGCACGTCCGCGCCCTGTCTCAGGCCGTCGTTGGCGACCTTGCCACCCGCGCCCTCGGCGTCCTCCATGCCGATGTTGCATTCATTGGAACCAATGCCCTTACTATCGATCATGGGCTATCCACTCCCGATGCCCAAGAAGGAGCAATCAAGCGCTCTATGGTGGCAAACTCCGACCGCGTAGTCGCTCTGTGCGATTCCACGAAGTTTGGCCTGGACTATCTGGTGAGCTTCGCAACTATCCAGGACATCAGTGCCGTCGTGACCGACGAGGACGCTCCACAGCCCTACGTTTCCGAGCTGCGCAATCTCGGTATCGACGTCAGCTTTGGCAGCTAGTCTGCGACTCTGAACTCCTGCAATTCCCCTGCCACTACATTCGGCAAACGAACCTCTAGTTTCGTTCCCTCTGCGTCATAGTCCTCTGCAATTACCGTTCCCAGTTCGTGGACTTTGGCCACGATATCGCCGCGGTCAAAAGGCACGTGCAACGTGACATGGGAATCCAGGGAATTCAGGAACAACTCCAGCTGAGCCTCCAGCTCGGCAATCCCTTCACCTGTTTTCGCCGACACAAAGACGGCATCCGGCACTCGGTGACGTAGTTCGGCTAACACCAGTGGGTCCGCGGTATCGATCTTGTTCACCACCAGAATTTCCGGTGGCGCTTCCTGCCCGGATTCCTCGACGATCCCGCCGATCACTGTGTTCACAGCCTTGATCTGCTCCAGTGGGAAAGGATCGGAACCATCCACAACGTGCAAAACCACGTCGGCTGCCAGAACCTCCTCCAAGGTCGAGCGGAAAGCTTCAACCAACTGCGTGGGGAGGTGACGCACGAATCCAACCGTGTCGCTAAAAACCACGGACCGACCATCAGCCAGGTTTGCCCGCCTGGTGGTCGGATCCAGGGTGGCAAATAGTGCGTCTTCTACCAGTACTCCCGCACCCGTCAATGCGTTGATGAGCGAAGACTTACCAGCATTGGTGTACCCGGCGATCGCGATCTGCGGAATCGCAGAAGAATCGCGTCGCTCGCGCTTTACCTCTCGAGAGGTTTTCATTGCAGCAATTTCTTTGCGCAGCTTCGCCATCTCGGAGCGCAGGCGGCGACGGTCGGCTTCGATCTTCGTCTCACCGGGACCGCGCAGACCTACACCACCATTGGAGCCAGCGCGTCCACCGGCCTGGCGGGACAGTGCACCACCCCAACCACGAACGCGCGTAATGAGGTACTCCATTTGCGCAAGCGCTACCTGTGCCTTGCCCTCTTTGGACTTCGCGTGCTGGGCGAAGATATCGAGGATCAACATGGTACGGTCAATAACTTTGACGTCGAGCGCCTTTTCCAGCGCGATCATTTGGCCGGGGCTCAACTCACCATCGCAGACGACGGTATCAGCGCCGGTCTCCAATACGACAGCCTTTAGTTCCTCGACCTTGCCGCGCCCGATATAGGTGCCAGAATCCGGCTTGTCGCGCCGCTGGTACAGCATCTCCGTCACCTCGGAGCCCGCTGTTTCTGCCAGTGCGCGCAACTCCTCCAGGTTCGCTTCCACCTGCGCAATCGTGCCAGAGGTCCACACGCCGACCAGCACGACTTTCTCCAGTCTGAGCTTTCGGTATTCAACGTCGTAGCCGTCCGATTGCTCATCGGTGTAGGTGCTTACGCCGCGGGAAAGCCGCCGCAGGCTAGAGCGTGCTTCGAGATCGAGCTCGCCGACTGTGGGGTCAGGTGTAGGGGCGAAGGAGTGTGTAGTGTGTTCGGTCTGTTCCGTCATTAAGGACTATTTTTACCTGTCAGGGGCACTAAATAGGAAATTTGGTGCAGCGGACTAGAGTGGTTTGCATGATTCCTGAACTTCGCAGCATTGGCATGGATTTCCCGAAGTGGCAAGAAGCGCTGGAGGCCGCCTACGGCTCCGGCAGCCTCGGTGTATCAGGCGAGGTTCGCGGCGGCCAGGTTCTGCAGTTCGATGACCCCTCAGGCGCCCGCATGGTCGTCCTGGCCGTCGAGCCCTTCGGCTCCTTCGCCAGCTACTCCGGCGGAGCTGCCACCACTGCTCACCTCTCGATGCTGAATGACATCATCGGAGTACTCGATGTGGTTGACGACAGTCCGATGTTGCAGATCGCTGGGCAGCAAGCTCCCACTATCTCTTCCCTTACAGCAACGATCGCTCAGGGCCCGTTACTTGTGGACGCCCCTTCGTTGGAGTACCACCAGTTCCAGATTGGGGCTTTGACCAGCTCCGTCCGGGTCTACGCGGATTCCACGGAGTTCGCCAAGGACGGTGGCCTCAAAGTCGGCGTGGTCGATTCGAGGGGTCTCAAAGACATCAACTCCCCGGCTACGCCTCCTCACGCAACGGCGGAGATTGCTGTTGAAGCTTCCCAATGGGTCAAGAAGGTCAATGCGTTGACCGGGCAAGAGTTCTGGACTGCCACTGTAAGCTCACCGTTTGAGTTCACCGTCGTGCTACCAGCAGATGCCGTAGGTAAGGACATAAACCCCGCCAACGCCACGTCACCGCTGATCGTCGCAGGTACCGTGCAGTTCACCGCCAGCACAGTCGATGCCGCCGGGTGTGGCGGAGCCTGTGGCTCCGGCAGCTGTGGCTGCGGCGGCCACTAGAAGGCCACTACAAGACGGTCTGGCCCCACGCCACGATCGCCGCAGGGCCGCGGAGCACGGATCCTTCCGCGGAGACCTCTACCTTCACTTCACCGCCTGGAACGTGCACGGTCACGGTACCGGTGGCCCGTTCGGCGTCGGCAAGGGCAGCCACAGCGGCAGCGACAGTTCCGGTTCCACACGAGCGAGTCTCTCCTACCCCGCGTTCGTGAACGCGCATGTGCACTGCTCCCGCATCGTCCAGCGGAGTGAGCACCTCTAGGTTCACGCCGTTCGGGAAGAACTCTGGGTCGAACTGCACTCGCTGTTCGATCGGCAGCTCTCTAAGCTTCTGCGCGGTCAGGTTCGGCACCACAGCGGCTAGGTGTGGATTGCCCATATCCACTCCGAGTCCCGCAACCTTCACGTCGCCTACCTGCGCGGTGGACACACCCAATACCCCCGGGGAGCCCATCTCCACGCTCACAATGGCGTGTTCCTGTTTTTCGCCGCTAACTTCATGCACCTCTACGAGCTTGCGGCCGGCGCGAGTGCCAATACCGAACTGCTCACCGGCCTGTACCTTTCCCTGAGAGCACAGCACATGGGCAAAGACTCGCACTCCATTACCGCACATCTCGGCCAGGGAACCGTCGGCGTTGCGATAATCCATAAACCATTCCTCGCCTTTTACACCCTCCGGAAGTGCATCCAGCACACCCGCATCAATGAGCGCGTCTCCAGTGGCTATGCGGATCACCCCATCACCGCCAATTCCGGCTCGCCGATCGGCGAGCTGTCGAACACGATTCTCCGTGAGATCCACCTCGACGGACTCATCCATGAGGACAACGAAGTCGTTTTCCGTGCCGTGGGCTTTAAAAAAGTCGATCATGCAGAACACTCCTTATTAGCTGCTCATTCCCAATGCCTCGGTGGCTTCGCGGACGGGGTCGGGAGAAAAGGCGTCAATCCAAAAAATTCTTTGATCCCTACGGAACCAGGAACGCTGCCGTCGAGCATAGCGCCGGGTGCCAGTGATGGTTCGCTCGATGGCCTCCTCTAAGGTGAGCTCGCCGGAGAAGTAGTCCAACACCTGGGCATAGCCGATAGCCTGTCCGGCTGTGGACTCGCGAATCAGCCCCTCGCCGACCAGCGATCGAACCTCTTCCACCAGCCCGTGGTCAAACATCTGGCGCACGCGCATTTCGATGCGGGGATTAAGCCATTCAGCGGGGGCATTCAACCCCAGCAGGCGCATGTTCCACCGGGGCACCGAGTCCTTCGGAGGCTGGGAAGCAGCAAAAGGTTTGCCCGTAAGTTCGATGACCTCCAAGGCGCGGACCGTGCGTCGCGGATCGTTGTCTTCGATAACGCGGGCCGCCTCGGGATCTATCGTCGCGAGGTGTTGATGCATAGCGGCGACGCCACGTTCATCCAAACGGCGCTGCCATTTTTCACGCACAGCCGGATCCGTCGGCGGGAAGTCCCACTCGTCTACCAATGCCTGTACATACATCATGGATCCACCGACGATGACGGGTGTTTTTCCCCGGGACAGAATATCTTCCACCGTCTCGATTGCCCCCGCCCGGTACTCCGCCACACTCGCAGGTTTAGTGACCGGCCAGATATCCAGTTGATGGTGCGGAATCCCCTGTCGCTCTTCCACTGGAACCTTTGCGGTACCAATGTCCATCCCCCGGTACAGCTGCATAGAGTCGATGTTCACCACCTCCCCATCCAGCTGCTGTGCAAGTTCCAAGGAGATTGCCGTTTTGCCGGAAGCAGTGGGGCCGACGACGGCTACAGGACGGGCAACAGGACGGATCTGAGTAGAAGAACTCATAGAAACATAGTGTAGCGCTGCGCCTGGTGTAATAATTGCTTCATTGCCTTCAATGTAGGCGATTGGCATGTTTTGGTTTTAGGTAGGAGTATTCCCACATGACTGACCCCACGAATTCGCGTCCGGTTCCCAAGCCCGGCCCAAAGCCTGGCCCGAAGCCTGGTCTGCAGGTAACTCAGCCTGGGCGTGTCACCATCCCCAAGAACGATCCGGCGAAGTTCGGCCGCGTGGATCAGGATGGTGTGGCGTGGGTAAAGACCGCCGACGGCGAACGCCAGATTGGTGAGTATAAGGCAGGCACTCCGCAGGAGGGGCTGGCGCACTTCGGCGCCCGATACGACGACCTCAACACCGAGGTCAAAATGCTTGAGGCCCGTCTGGAAAGCCACCCGGAACAGGCTCAGACCATTCGCCATGACGCGAAGATCCTGCAGCAGTCGCTCAGCACTGCCGCAGTCATCGGGGATATTCCGGCGCTCTTTGCACGCCTGGAAAAAATTTCACAGCGCACCGAGACCGCGGAACAGCAGGTTGCAGAAGCTAAACAGCAGCGCCGCGATTCCGCCCTGGCGCAAAAGGAAGAGCTGCTCACTGAGGTCGAGGGCATTGCCGCGGCCGATCCGACCACTGTGAATTGGAAGCGCAGCGGTGAGCGCATCCGCGCCATCGTTGAGCAATGGCGCGGCATCAAGGGCGTCGAGCGCTCCACCGATGACGAACTATGGAAGCGATTCTCCAAGGCTCGCTCCGAATTCAATCGCAATCGCCAGGCGCATTTCGATCAGCTGGACCGCAACCGCGAGCGAGCACGGCTGAAGAAGGAAGAACTCATTGAGCAGGCTGAGGCGCTACAGGATTCCACGGAGTGGGGTGCGACCAGCGCCAAGTTCCGGGACCTCATGAGCCAGTGGAAAGCCGCTGGCCGTGCACCCCGCAACGTCGACGATCAGCTATGGGAGCGTTTCCGCAAGGCTCAGGACGTATTCTTCGCCGCCCGTAAGGCCGACAGTGCCGAGCGCGACAAAGAATTCGAGGCAAACGCGGAAGCCAAGCAGTCGCTCATCGACGAGTACTCCCCCAAGATCGATCCGCAGGCTCACGGTCTAGACAAAGCTCGCAAGGTTCTCCACGAACTACAGGAGAAGTGGGAGCAGATCGGCTACGTTCCCCGCGGTCGCGTCCGCGAGTTTGAGGACAAGATCAAGTCCCTCGAATCGCGCGTAGAGGAGGCCGCGGATGCCGAGTGGCGTCGCACCGACCCGGAGGCACAGGCGCGCGTAGCACAGTTCCAGGCGAAGGCCGACCAGTTCAACCGCGAGGCCGAGGAAGCCGACAAGGCCGGCAAGTCCGCTAAGGCAGAAAAGCTCCGCGGCCAAGCTGCCCAGTGGCAGGAGTGGGCAGACACTGCTGCCGCTGCCTTAGAGGATTAGTCTTCCTGCCCAGATTCCCGCGCGGATTCTTGTTCCGCCTTGCGCTGGCGGCGAGCCTTCGCGCGGGCGCGTCGATCATCCACGATGACTGCATCCTCGCGTTCTTCAATTCCCATGCGCAACCGCTGCTGTGCAAGACGAGATTCCTCGTCCTTGTGAGCTTCCTCGCGGCGAGCTGCTGCCAAAGCTCGCTGTAGCGGGTTCTTCTGAAACACCACCGCGGATAGTGCAATAAACAGTACCGTCAGGCCAAGCAGACTAAACAGCAATGGCACAGCCGGCCCCTCGCCAGATGCAGTTGGCGGCTGGGTTTGGCGTACCCACACCGCAAACACGTTGTACCACCAGGCAACGCCAGCAAAAGCCCAGTTAGCCCACGCCACCAGCCACGACTTCGAAACGATCGTGCCGATGGTCAGCAGTATGGCAGTGAGGCGCAGCCAGGAGAAGATAATCTCCGGCATTGCCGTCTGCTCATTCTGCGCCACCGGGGTGTTAAAAAGCACGTCGAAGCCGCGCGCCTCGCCTGCGTGAGGCAGGAAGATCATTACGAGTGGCACAACGAAACCAAAGATGATCATGGGAAGGTAGCTTCCCAACACCACTCGCCCTGCGATCCGACGTTCCGCACCGCGCAAGTCGTCGCGGTACTGCGCCAGCTCATCCACCTGCTCTGGTGTGTTCGAGCTTTCGTTTTGGCTACTCACAGCCGCATCCTCCTGTGTTGCATCCGCCCGCTGTTGTCGGCTCGGGCTTCTTCAGACTCGGCATTCCTAGTCCGACGCCCACCGGCGCCGTCGTCGGAGTTTCGCCGAGCTCCGTCATATCCCCTGCCCGGGTGCGCCTATGGTTCGCTACTCCGCCGTCGGCGATGAGGAAGTGCGGCGCGGCGTCACTAATAACGACTTCCACAACGTCACCGGCACGAATATCACCCTCAGGGGTGAAGTGCACGAGTCGACCATCGCGGGCACGGCCCGAGCGACGGTGAGTGCGGTCATTCTTGCGTCCATCGGCTTGCACAAGCAGCTCTTGTGTAGTGCCAATTAGCTTGCGGTTTTCCTCTTCGCTGATGCGCTCCTGCAGCGCGAGCAGGCGCTCGTAGCGGTCTTGTACAACTGCCTTGGGCACCTGGTTCTCCATCTCTGCAGCTGGAGTTCCAGGGCGCGGGGAGTATTGGAAGGTAAATGCACTGGAGAACCGCGCCTTTTCAACCACGTCCATGGTGGCCTGGAAGTCCTCCTCAGTTTCCCCTGGGAAGCCAACGATGATGTCGGTGGTGATCGCGGCATGTGGGATTCGTTCGCGCACTTTATCCAGGATTGCCAGGAACTTCTTGGATCGGTACGAGCGCTTCATGTCCTTCAACACCTTGTCCGAGCCGGATTGCAGCGGCATGTGCAGCTGCGGGCATACTACCGGGGTCTCGGCCATGGCATCGATGACATCATCGGTGAACTCGGCTGGGTGAGGGCTAGTAAAGCGTAGGCGTTCGAGCCCTTCGATCTCTCCGCAGGCGCGCAGCAGCTTAGAGAATGCGGTGCGGTCGCGCTCGAGGGTCTCGTCGGCAAAGTTAACGCCATAGGCATTGACGTTTTGACCGAGCAGCGTAACTTCGCTTACGCCCTGGTCCACGAGAGCCTTGACCTCTGCGAGGATCTCCCCCGGACGGCGATCCTGCTCCTTGCCGCGCAGCGAGGGCACGATGCAGAAAGTACAGGTGTTATTGCAGCCCACGGAGACTGATACCCACCCGGCATAAGCGGACTCGCGCTTAGCGGGCAGCACAGAGGGGAATTCTTCCAGCGAGTCGAAAATCTCGACCTCTGCCTTGTGATTGTGCGCGGAACGCTCCAGCAGGGTCGGCAGCGATCCCAGGTTATGGGTGCCGAATACTACGTCTACCCACGGGGCTTTCTCCACGACAGTTTGCTTGTCCTTTTGCGCCATGCAGCCGCCAACCGCAATCTGCATCCCCGGATGCTCGTCCTTGATGGCTTTCATCTGGCCGAGCGTGCCGTAGAGCCGTTTGTCTGCGTTCTCGCGGACGGCGCAGGTATTAAACACCACCACGTCCGGCGTTGCGCCCTCGTCTGCGGGGACGTATCCGGAGTCCTCCAGCAGTCCGGATAGCCGCTCGGAATCGTGGACGTTCATCTGGCAGCCAAAAGTGCGCACTTCGTAGGTACGAGGCTGGCTCGTTTGCGTCTGAATCGTCTGAGTCACGTGGATTACCCTACCCCTTTGATCACTGCGATTACGAAAGGGCAGATGCTCGCTTGGCGACGCCGCGCTACAGGTCCGCCACTCGGGCATCCAGCGCGTGGCGCGCAAACTGCAGAGCTAGGCCTTCCGGAAACCCTCGCCTGGCCGCCACCCCGACCACGCGGCGAAGTGCCTTGTCGTATTCCTTGCGATCTGCGGGCGGGTGTTTGATGGTGGCCGCCTTCTTCGTCACTAGTTCCTGCAAGATCTGTTCCTGGGAGTCATCGTCTACCTGATCCAGCGCTTCCTCGATAACAGCGGTGGCAATACCCTTGCGCTGCAGCTCTCGGCGCAACACAGCGACGGACTTTTTCTGATTTCTCTCCCGCTGGCGCACCCAGTCGCAAGCGAAGGCAGCATCGTCGAGCATGCGGCTTTCTGTACAGCGGCGGATGACCTCCTCTACGCCCTCAGGCTCGAAGTCAGCATCCAGCAGTCGACGTCGTAGCTCCTCAGTAGATCTGGCTCGGTGGTTTATTAGGCGAACAGCCTTGGCTTTGATCGGCGCAAGTCTTTCCTCTTCCGCGGCATCTACCAATCCCCCGCCTTCGCTGGGCGAATAGTTGGCAATTGCCTGCCGTAGGGCCTCGATCTTCTGTTCGCGCTCGCTACTCTTCGCCGTCATCGTCGAAATTCGGGCTCAGTTCGATCGGCTTATCTTCATCCAACTGCTCGTCGGTAGCACCTTCGCCCGACTCGTCCTTCATTTTCGCGTACAGGCCGATCTTCAGCTCGCGGGCGATGCGATCTTCCAACTCGGCCGAAAGATCCGGGTTGTTCTTCAAGAACTCACGGGCCTTCTCCTTGCCCTGGCCCAGTTGGTCTCCGTCATAGGTAAACCAGGACCCGGACTTCTTGATCAATCCGGTCTCCACGCCTAGGTCAATGATCGAGCCCTCGCGCGAAATACCCTCACCGTAGAGGATGTCGAACTCTGCAATCTTAAATGGCGGCGAAACCTTGTTCTTCACGATCTTCAAACGGGTGCGGTTACCCACTACGTCCTGGCCGTCCTTTAGCGCCTGGATCCGGCGAATGTCACAGCGTACGGAAGCGTAGAACTTCAGGGCCTTACCGCCGGTGGTGGTCTCCGGGGAGCCGAACATAACGCCGATCTTCTCGCGTAGCTGGTTGATAAAGATCGCCGTCGTGCCTGTCTGGTATAGCGCACCGGTCATCTTGCGCAGCGCCTGGCTCATAAGGCGAGCCTGCAAGCCGACGTGAGAATCGCCCATCTCGCCATCGATCTCCGCCTTGGGCGTCAATGCCGCTACCGAGTCCACAACAATAATGTCGATCGCGCCGGAGCGGATCAGCATATCCGCAATCTCCAGCGCTTGTTCGCCAGTATCCGGCTGCGATACCAGCAGCGCGTCAGTATCTACACCTAGAGCGCGGGCATATTCCGGGTCGAGCGCATGCTCAGCATCGACGAAAGCCGCAATGCCGCCTGCACGCTGTGCCTCCGCAATCGCATGCAGCGCCACGGTCGTCTTACCAGAGGACTCTGGGCCATAGATCTCAACCACGCGACCACGCGGAAATCCACCGATGCCCAGAGCCGCATTAATAGCGATATTGCCGGAGGAGATCGCCTGAATCGGCGGGCGGGTATCGTCGCCCAGACGCATGATGGCGCCTTTACCGAAATCCTTTTCGATCTGCGCCATTGCAAGCTCCAGAGCCTTAGACCGATCCTTCCCCGCCGCGGCAGTCTGCTTCTTCTTCGGTGGCATAGAGTTGCTACTCCTTACATCTGCTGTGTCTAGATTGCCTTGTTTTATTTGCGCATCCTGCGCTTCTTGCGTGATAGCTACCATCTTCTTTGCACCCCCGATCCCCTTAGACCGAGGGTGCTTCGAAAAGGTTCATAGATAGTTGTACTCGACCATGCGGACAACCATCGTTCCGACACACACCCTACACGAACCTTTGTTCGATTGTTTAATCAATTGCCCTAGCGACTCACAACGTAGGCGTCAATAGAAAACAACCAGCAACACTAGATATCCTCACCTAAACGGCGCTCTTCCGGAACATCGAAGTCCTCACATAAAGCGATCCATACATCGCGCGGATCATACCCCTGTTCGATTAGCGCTGCGGGCGTATCCCCCAGGGAACTCAGCACATGGGTATCTGCGATAAAGGCGCGGAAGCTATCGCCGAATTCCCCCTCGGTTAGTCGGTCAAACTCTGTTCTGCGCATAGCTCCCCAATCTACACCCCCGTCCCCCCACACTTCTTGAACAGTGTTCAAGTCTGAACGCAATCCCGATTAATATGGCATTTATGTCAACCTCCGAAACTACAAAATTCAAAGCGGTAGACCTCGCATACATTGCTGTTTTCGCCGCACTTATCATCGTCCTCGGTGGCGTACAGTTTCCTGTCGGTATCTCCGGCGTGCCTATCGTTCTTCAAAACATGGGCATCGTCCTCGCCTCTCTCATTCTCGGCTTCTGGCGCGGCGGCCTGGCCACCACCCTGTTCATCGCCGTCGGCTTCGTTGGTGTTCCCAACATGGCCGGATGGAAACCCGCCGCAGCTGCCGTCGCCGGCCCCACTGTCGGATACATCGTCGGCTACGTCATCGCCGCCTTCGTAATCGGCCTTATTGCCCAATACGCGCCGCGCAACTCTAAGGGCCGCGCCACAGTGTTCTTCCTTGCTGGCATCGTAGGCGTGATCATCCAATACATCTGCGGTACCGTCGGCCTCATGGTTCGCCTCGATTACGGCCTCGGCACCGCGCTCGCTACCAATGGCCCGTTCATCCCCGGAGACCTAATCAAGGTAACGCTAGCCGTCGCCATAGCCCTGGCTGTGACCAAGGCAGTCCCCGACCTGCTGCCGACCAAGCGCAAGGCCTAAAATGCCCGTCATTGAGTTTGACCAGGTGGGCGTCACTTTCGACGGCACCGCAGGTCAACGTACCGTTCTGCACGACATCACCCTGACATTAAGCGAACGACGCATCGGCATTATCGGCTCCAATGGTTCCGGAAAATCCACGCTAGTCCGGCTCATTAATGGCCTGGCCGATCCAACAACCGGACAGGTTCTCGTCGATGGCCTCAATGTCACCAAACGCGGACGCCAGGTGCGCAAGAAGGTCGGTTTTGTATTTAGCGACGCCGACAACCAGATCATCATGCCGACGGTTGCCGAAGATATCGCGTTTTCGCTGCGTACGATCTCCAAGAACGGCCGCGAGCGAAGCGAAAAAGTCGAGGCAATGCTGCATGACATGGGACTGGAGCACCTAGCTGATGCCTCGCCACACTTTCTCTCCGGCGGTGAAAAGCAATTGCTAGCTCTCGCTTCCGTACTGATCGTCGAGCCGGAGCTGGTGATTGCTGACGAACCCACGACTCTGCTCGACCTCGGCAATAGGCGCATGATCGCCGCCACCCTGGCTAATCTCCCACAGCAGCTGATTGTGGTTTCCCACGATCTGGAGCTTTTGGAGGACATGGAACGAGTGCTGTGGATCGATGAGGGTACGGTACGCGGAGATGGGCCTGCGGACAAAGTTATCGCCGACTACGTGGCTAGTTTCGGCGGATAGAGGCACAACCGATGGCAAAATCACTGCACATCCATGTGCCACTATCCGTCTATCACCCTGGGAACTCCCCGGTTCACCGCACACCTCCGGGCTTAAAAATTTTCTTGCTGCTCATTTTCCTGGTCGGCAGTGCCATCTGGGCTACCGAGCTATGGCAAGCCACAGTGGTCGCGGGCATCACGGCACTGTGCTTTCTCGTGGCGCAGATTCCCTTCAAACTCGTGCTGCGACAGCTTGTTGCACCGTCACTGCTGCTGGTCGCCTTCGCGCTATTGCTGTGGTGGCAACGTGACTTCTCCACAGCGCTGACCTATTTTGTCGTGATCCTCTCCGCAGTATCGATGGCCACGCTTCTAACATTGACCACGACCATCGTGGCACTCATGGACGCGGTGGAAGCAGGACTTCGCCCATTGGGCCGGATTGGCCTGCCGGTGGAAACTATCAGCCTTCTCATGGCGCTGACTATCCGCCTCATTCCCTTGACCGCTCTAACGGTCAACGAAGTGTTAGACGCAAGAAAAGCACGGGGCGCATCGCGCTCCGTGCTGGCCTTCGGCGTGCCGGTGATAGTCCGCAGCCTCTTGCGCGCCCGCCGTCTAGGCGAGGCACTGAAATCCCGTGGGGTGGGAAACTAGCTCTCGCCGCGTAGCTGACGCATACGTTCGGCGACGGCGTCCTGGCTGACGGCCCCTGCCTGTGGCTGGGCCTGTTCAATGGCTTGCGGCTGCTTCTGGCCGCTATTCATCTCCGCGCGAATCTGCTCCAGACGGGAATGACCCGCCATCTGGATACCCGCACGCTCTACCTCAGCCATACGTCCCTGAACGGAGTTCTGTGCGAGTTCGGACTGTCCGAGGGCATTGGCATAACGGCGCTCAATCTTCTCGCGCACCTGATCCAGGTTCGGGGTGCCATTGGCAGCAACGGCATCCATCGACTTCAGGGAGTCAGCGACCTTTTCCTGCATCTTGGCCTGCTCCAGCTGGCTTAGCAGCTTCGTACGCTCCGCCGCCTTTTGCTGCAACTGCATGGAGTTACGCTCAACCGCCTGCTTGGCCTGTGCCGCCTGCTGCAAGGACTGGTCGTGCAAGCTCTTCAGATCTTCCACCGACTGCTCGGCGGTCACCAGCTGGGCAGCAAATGCCTCGGCAGCATTCTCGTACTCCGTTGCCTTCTGCTCATCGCCCTGCGAGCGAGCCTTATCGGCCAGGTTCAGCGCTTGCTTGGTGTTAGCCTGCAGCTTCTCAACTTCCTCGAGCTGGCGGTTCAGCTTCATCTCCAGCTGACGCTGGTTTCCAATCACCGCAGCGGCCTGTTGGGAAAGAGCCTGGTGCTGCTTTTGTGCTTCGGCAATGGCCTGTTCGATCTGAATCTTCGGATCGGCGTTCTCTTCGATCTTGTTGTCAAAGAGTGCCATCAGGTACTTCCACGCCTTCACAAACGGATTAGCCATGGGGGTTCTGGCTCCTTTTAACGGGTTTAAGGGTTAAAAAATTTTCGTTTTACGCGAATGATTCTAACAAGTTTAGGGGTCGTCTCGCCCTATGTACGTGCCCGTTCCCCTGCACTCGTCGCCATGTTCGCGGCCAGCTCTGCCGCTGCGGCATCCAGGGCCATCATCGACGCTGCTTCCAAAATCACCGAAGCCACCGATACCGCCATCGCGTGGCACACGCTGGCCAGCAGCTCAGAGGAAACCTCCTTGCGTCCGCGTTCCAATTCGGAAAGATATCCCGGACTGACGTTCGCCAACGCAGCCAATTGCCGCAGGGTGAAACCGTTGTTTGTGCGGTATTCCTTCAGCGTCGCCCCCAACGCTTCACGCAGGAGTGGCTCATCCGCCGGCATCCGCTCCCTCGGACGCTCAACCGCTACCGTATCCATGACCATCGTATTGTGACTCATCAATCATCCCAACGTCTCTGGCGGCGAATTTGTTCCCGCCAGTCTACTCGCTCGCTAACTCCAACGCGCGGGTTACGCTGAACTGGCGAATCTTCGCCCTTAGCTCCACAGAATCCAATCCGGCGAACGCGCCAGTCTCACGCCTTTGGATGAATTCCGCATACAGGTTCTCCACCCGCACGCCCCGCGAGCTATCAAAAATGCCAATGAACACCTCGCCCACCGGGTGACCGTCCTGGGGATCCGGCCCGGCCACTCCTGTGAGTGCTACTCCCACATCGGCACTGCATCGCCCAGCTACACCCTCTGCGAGCTCAGCCGCCGTCTCCGCAGCCACCGGCCCGTGCTCTTTGAGAGTCTGTTCACTTACTCCCGCTAGGTCGTGTTTGGTGTCGGTCGCATAGACAATGACGCCACCTCGCAGAACCGCTGATGCTCCCGGTACCTCTGCAATAGTGGCCGCGCATAGACCTGCAGTGAGGGATTCAGCCGTGGCAATGGTTCGCCCACTGCGGGTGAACTCGGTGACCAAATGCTGTGCGGCCAGGTTCACGGGCATTTAGGCGTTTTCCTTGCGTGAGTCGAGGATGTACTGCACACCAGTGACGACTGTTTGGACAACGGCCACACCCATAACGATCATCGCAATGGTCTGTACCACCCCGCCGAATGGGAGGATATAGAGGAACACAGCCAGAGTCTGCAGCACGGTCTTTAGCTTACCGCCCTTCGAGGCAGGAACGACGTTGCCCTGACGAGCCAACACCATTCGCCAGACGGTAATTCCCAACTCGCGTACAACAACAATTGCCGTTACCCACCACGGCAGCTCGCCGAGAATATTCAGGCTGACAAAAGCCGAAATCATCAATGCCTTATCGGCAATTGGATCCGCGAGCTTTCCGAAGTCGGTGATGACCTCGTAACGCCGCGCTAGAAAGCCATCCAGCTGGTCGGTAAACATCAACAGGCAAAAAGCCAGCAGTGCCCACCAGCGGTGCGCCCGATCGCTTTCTGCCCCGGCGATCTCCCAATCCCCCGAAGTCAGAATCAACCATAGGAACACCGGGATCAGAGCAATGCGAACGCACGTGAGGACATTCGGCAAACTCACGCTATGGACAAACGTTCCAAACGAAGATCGCGGTGCTGAAGTATTCACAGATACCTATCCTACCGCGGAGGTCTCTTCGTTTTCCTGTGCGTTCTTCTTGCCCACCGTAAGGCTCAGCACTGTTGTCACAATCAGCACGCCCACAATCGTCAGCAGCGATACTTCCACGGAAACCTCAGGAACCGACAGCCCCTGGCCGCCGTTAATAAACGGCAAGTTGTTTTCGTGAAGAGCGTGCAAAATCAGCTTCGTTCCAATGAAGGCCAGAATGATGAATAGACCGTAGGACAGGTACACCAGACGATCCAGCAAGCCATCCAGCAGGAAGTACAGCTGCCGCAATCCCAGTAGTGCCAGGGCGTTAGTCGTGAACACAATGTACGGTTCGCTCGTAATGCCGTAGATGGCAGGGATGGAGTCGAGTGCAAACAGCACGTCTACGAATCCGACGGCCACCAGGGCAATGAAAAGTGGCGTCAGTACCTTCTTGCCATTTTCCTTGAACCACAGGCGATCCGACTCGTAGTGATCCGAGACATGAATAAACTTGCGCACTGCCTTGATAATCATCATGTCTTGCGGATCCTGCTCCTCCTCACCGGAGATCTCATCCCACAGCAACTTGGCGGCCGTCCACAGCAGGAAAAAGCCGAAGAGGTAGAACACATCGGACCAAGCCTCAATAATCGCTGCACCGAGGGCGATGAAAACACCGCGCAGGATCAGCGCCAGGGCGATGCCGATGAGCAGTACCTTTTGCTGGTACTTGCGGGGGATCTTAAACGAGCTCAGGATCAGCGCAAAGATGAAGAGGTTATCGACGCTCAAGGCCTTCTCGGTGATATAGCCTGCGAAGAACTCCATGCCATGCTGGTGTGGATTGCCCGGTTCACCCCATGTAAGCCACAGGAACCCACCGAAAAAGCAGGCCAGCGCGATATAGAAAAGGCTCCATAGCGCCGACTCTTTCATCGATGGCTCGTGGGGCGTCTTGACGTGACTATAAAAGTCGAAGACAAAGAATCCGGCGACCACCACAATGGTGATGATCCAAGTAAGAGCATTTACTTCCATTAAAAATCCTCCGGTCGTTAAATGGCGTCACTAAAAAGACCGGAGGTCTCCCCTGCCCGTTCCACCGAAGTGACGAGCCGACATGACCGGGAGGATGAAACCTGCCGTGTTGACGATCAATGTCGAGGGCGCCGAAGAATTTGGCGTAAGGGTACTCCCCTCCAACAGTCGATAACCTTACACGAGTCCGCTCGGCGGGTTCGCAGAGACCACGCGAGTGTCGGAATCTGAGTCGTCGACGCCGTCGGATTCAACGGCGGCAGACGCCTCGGCGTCCATGACCTCCTTAGGCGCATCCTCGGGGTTAGCCCCCTTGATCATCCACAGCATCGTCTCAAGTTCTTCCGGCTTCACCAGCACCTCGCGTGCCTTGGAGCCTTCAGAAGGTCCGACCACACCGCGGGTCTCCATGAGGTCCATTAGGCGGCCGGCCTTGGCAAAACCAATGCGCAGCTTACGCTGCAACATGGACGTCGAACCGAACTGGCTGGTAACAACCAGCTCCACGGCTTGCAACAGATCTTCCAGATCGTTGCCGATATCCGGGTCAATATCCTTCTTCGCCTCTGCGGCCTTGTCCTCAGTCACGCCCTCCCTATAGTCAGGCTCGGCCTGGGTCTTTGCGGCCTCGACAACAGCGCTGATTTCCTCATCGGTGACAAAAGCACCCTGAATGCGCTGTGGTTTGCCGGCTCCTTGCGGGATGAACAATCCATCGCCCATGCCGATCAGCTTCTCGGCACCACCCTGGTCCAGGATCACGCGGGAGTCCGTCGAGGAACTAGTGGCGAAGGCCAAGCGGGAAGGCACATTCGTCTTGATCAAACCGGTGACCACGTCGACGGAAGGACGCTGCGTTGCGAGCACCAGGTGGATACCTGCAGCGCGGGCCTTCTGAGTAATGCGCACAATCGAATCTTCGATCTCGCGCGGGGCAGTCATCATCAGGTCGGCGAGCTCGTCCACCACGCACACGATGTAAGGGTACGGACGGTACTCACGCTCGGATCCCAAAGGAGTCGTGATCTCACCGGACTTGACCTTGCGGTTGAAGTCCTTGATGTGGCGCACGCGGCTGGCCTTCATGTCCATGTACCGCTGCTCCATCTCCTCCACCAGCCAGTTAAGGGCCGCGGCGGCCTTCTTCGGCTGGGTGATGATGGGCGTGATCAGGTGCGGAATGCCCTCGTAAGGGGTCAGCTCCACCATCTTCGGGTCCACCAGGATCAAGCGAACCTCGTCCGGAGTCGCACGGGTCAGCAGTGACACCAACATCGAGTTCACAAACGCCGACTTACCGGAGCCCGTAGAACCGGCCACGAGCAGGTGCGGCATCTTCTGAATAGAGTGCGCCACAAAGTCGCCCTCGATATCCTTACCCAGGCCAATGACCATCGGGTCGTGGTCGGAAATCACCTTAGGTGCTTCCAGCACGTCGCCCAGACGCACCATCTCGCGGTCGGAGTTGGGCACCTCGATACCCACGGCAGACTTGCCGGGGATAGGGGTGAGCAGGCGCACGTTGTCGGTGGCTACTGCGTAGGCCAGGTTGGATTGCAGGTTGGTGATCTTGGAAACCTTCACACCCGGGCCCAGTTCGACCTCGTAGCGCGTTACTGTCGGTCCACGGCTAAAGCCAGTCACCTGCGCATCGACATTAAATTCCTCGAATACATCGGAGATCGCCTCGATCATCCGATCATTCGTTTCACTGCGAGTCTTCGGCGCCTCCCCGTTTAGCAGCAGGTCCGTTGAAGGCAAGGCGTAGTCGCTGTCCTTCTTTACGACGCCCTCAGGCACATCCTCTTCCAATTCCGACTTGGGCGTCGAGGCAGGAATGGCCGATGCATCTATGCCGGAACGAGCGACAATAGCCTGTCGCACAGAATCGCGAGAATTGGCGACAGGATCCTTCTTCGCCCGTGGCTTGGGTTGTGGCTCCTTCTTGGGCTCAGGCTTGGGCTGAGACTTAGGCGTGGGTGCTGGAGCTGGAGCCTCCGTCTCGTCGTCATCCAGTAGCTCCGCAACATCCTGCACCTGGGGTGCGGGCTTCTTCGGCTGGGGCTTACGCTTGCGCTTCTTCGGCGTATCCAGGACGAGAGTCTCATTCGAGTCGTCGTCATCCTGTCTAGTCTGAACCGGGTAATTGTCCATCGGGGTTCGACGTGCCGCGCGTGTGATCTCGTGATCTACGTGACCGTATTGGTCATCCTCGTCAAAGGAGTCATAGTCCTCGGAGCTGTCGACATTGCCAGAACTCCGCCAATTTCCGACCCCCAGGAAATCAGCAGCCAGGTTGTAGATCTGCTTTACGGTCAGTCCTGTGAGCTGCAGCGCACCATAAACAATGGCCAGAAGCAGCAACGGAATAGCGAGGTAGGTGCTGAAGCCGACTGCCATCGGCGTACCAATGGCCTGACCGACCAGACCGCCCGCAGCGGATTTGCCCGAAGCGTCCGTGGGCTGTCCGGCAAAGAGGTGAATCAACCCCAGCATCGGTAGCACAATGAGAGCCGTCCCCAGCCACAGACGAGCCGTCGAGCGTTGGGTTCTTTCGACGCCCACCATCAGTACCCAGGCGGCGAATGCCATGGCGATGGGGACGACGTATCCACCCGCGCCAATGATCCAAGTCAGCAGTCCAGCAATTCCATTACCCACTGCACCACCAACGCCGAACCACAAGGTTCCGGCAAGGATCAGAGCTACCGCGAACACTCCAATCGCGGCGCCGTCGTAGGAACCTCCAATGCGCGCTGGTTCGTTGCTCATGTTGGGATCTTCGGCACTGAAGTCGGCGTCGAAACCATCGTCCTCAGTATCCGGCGTCCAGTCGTCGCTGGCGCGAGCACCACGACGCTTGTCAAGCCTTTTCGCTTGACTCGATCGAGATCCTCGCTGGCCACCCCGCTTGGAGATCACCTGCGTTTCCGCCTCCTCTAGAAAATCTGCATCGTCAAAAGTGTCAAAGTCGCTTGCGTTACCGCGGGAAGCGAGGCGACGAGTCAAGCCGCCAATCCCGCGCGCTGCACCACTAAAGGCCGAGCCAAGGGAATGACCCACCACACCAAAGGCGCTGCCGGTGCGTTCAAAGTCCCCCGTGTCACCGAAGCCAGAGTAGCCTGAGCTGACCGGCGAAACGGCACGCGTGTCCTCGAACCCACCGCGCCGGCTGGAGCTCGGTCGATTGGCGTGCGAACCCCTACTGCGGGGCGCTGAGCTACGAGAGCGACTAGTGACAGACATGGCCACCACTTTAGTCGCAGTAATCACAGTAGTCACATGAGCAACACGCGCTTTGTTCTAAAAAGATCGCTAGAAGATGTGTCGCTTAATGCGAGCTACAGTAGCCTCGTCCCCCGGAGTGAGCGTGACGTTAGCCGCAGAATCGCGCCCATAGAGCCATAGCAACAGCTCCCCGGCGTCACCGCTCACCCGTACCTCGTCGGGGGTATCGGCTCCAGCCCGCACCACTGCTGCCTCCGCGCCATCCGTTCGCTCTATAACGACGTGAATGCGTGAGGAGCGCAGGCAGAACTTCGCCATCTTGCTTACGGCTTTCCACAGGCTCTCTCGGGCAGAATTTGCCAAATCACGCGGAGAGTTATCCCCTCCCCCACGTCGCAGATCCTCATGGTGAATAAAGTTCTCGGCCAGGTTGGCGTATTTGTCTGCCAAACGCATTGGATTCCACGTGGGCGGGCCATTGCGGTACATCTCCACCAGCTCGGCAAATGGCTTGGACTCGTAGTCGTGACTTACGGTATCCAGTCGATTCGCCAGCCCTTTAAAGAACATGCCGGCAGCGGCATCCGGACGATACTCGCGGATCACCAAATGAACCGCTAAATCACGTGCAGTCCAGCCCTCGCACAACGTAGGTGCATCAGGACCGGACTGCTGTAGAAGATCTGCCAGCGCTTCGCGCTCTGCCTGGGAGGTACTTACGTTATAAGGTTCCATGCCACCCAAGCGTAGCGAAAAGCTAGATGGACTCGCGGGCTTCTTCCTCCTCTAGCTCTTCAACAATCTCGGAGCTCATCGGGACGACGGTCGGCACGATCATCGGCTTGCGGTTCCACTTATCAGAGATGAGCTTGCCCACCTTACGGCGGATAGCCTGGGCCATGCGATAGGGATCGTTCTCTCCCTCGCCAGCCAGGTCGATCATCACATTATCGACCTTCTCCTGGATTTCCTTCAGCATGTCGCGCGCGTCGTCCGAGAATCCCTTGGCCTGGACGCTCGGCGCCTCCAGCGGACGACCGGTGCGGTTGTCGATGACAGTGGTGATCGAAATCAGGCCACCCTCAGACATCGTCGTGCGGTCTTCCAGCACGCTGCTGTCAATGTCACCCATGCGGGTGCCGTCGACGTAGAGATTACCGACGGTAATTTGGCCAACAACCTTGGCGTGACCATTATGGAGATCCACGACCACACCGTTTTGTGCCAGTGGAATGTTATTCGGGTTCACACCAGTGCTGATAGCCAGTTCCTTGTTGGCGCGCAGGTGTCGCCACTCGCCGTGTACGGGCATAGCGTTGCGCGGGCGGGCAGCGTTATACAGGAATAGAAGCTCACCGGAGTAGCCGTGGCCAGAGGTGTGCACCTTAGCGTCACGACCAGTAATGACGGTTGCGCCGATCTGAGACAGCATGTTGATTACGCCAAAGACCGCTTCCTCGTTACCCGGAACCAGGGACGAAGACAGGATGATCAGGTCGCCATCGCGAACGGTGATCTGACGGTGCTCACGGCGTGCCATGCGGGACAGAGCCGCCATCGGCTCGCCCTGCGTACCGGTCGTAATCAGCACGACCTTGTGGGGAGCCATCCTTGCGGCGTCGTCCATGGAGACGATAGTGCCGCGCGGCACGTTCAAGTAGCCCATGCGCTCGGCAATTTCCATGTTGCGGATCATCGAGCGGCCGTTGAAGGCAACCTTGCGGTTGGCCGCCACGGCAGCGTCCACAGCGGACTGCACACGGGAAACGTTAGAGGCAAAGGAGGCGATAATCACGCGCTGCTTGGCGTCACGCACCAGGCGCTTCAGTGTCGGCGCAATATCTGCCTCGGAGCCGGACACGCCCGGGGTGGTCGCGTTCGTCGAGTCGCACAGGAACAGATCCACGCCCTCGTCGCCAAAGCGAGACAGCGCGGGCAGGTCGGTCGGACGACCGTCCAGCGGGGTCTGATCCAGCTTGATATCGCCGGTCTGCACCAGCAGACCAGCACCGGTCTTCAGAGCAATACCCAGACAGTCCGGGATCGAGTGGTTTACCGCGAAGAAGCGCAGATCGAATGGTCCGCGGCTCTCGTGCGAGTTCTCATCAACCTCGATGAGCTTCGGACGCTGACGGTGTTCCTGCGTCTTCGCCGCGATCAGTGCACACGTGAAACGGGAGGCAATGATCGGGATATCAGCACGCTGCTTCAGCAGCCATGGGATAGCGCCGATGTGATCCTCGTGGCCGTGGGTGATGACCAGCGCTTCCACGCGATCCCACTTGTCCTCCAGGTAGCTAAAGTCCGGAAGGATCAGATCCACGCCAGGCTCGCCGGAGCTCGGGAAGAGCACACCACAGTCGATAATCAGCAGGCGACCCTCGTACTCGAAGACGGTCATGTTGCGACCGATTTCGGAGATACCGCCCAGCGCAACAATGCGCAGGCTGCCCTTTGGCTGCTTCGGGGGCTTCGGCAGACGCTGCGTCAAGTCAGCACCCTGCATGGCCTTCAGCGCGCCTTTGCGACGGTCGCCCCCACGGCCGCCGCGGCCACGGTTCTTATTATTGCCACCGTTTCCGCCATTGCCGCCATTGCTACCGCTGCCACCATTTCCACCACGGCCCCGGCCACGGGAGCGACGGTTCCGGTTGCGGTTGTTGTTCTTGTTACCGCCGCCGTTATTACCGCCGTTGTTGTCGCCATTGCTTTCGCTGTTGTCGCCGTTGTTCTTAGCGACGCCACCGTCGTCGAAAACGGTCGCAGCCTCAGCGTTGGAAACAGCGGTGTTATCCGATTGTGCTTCCGCTTCCGCGCTCGGCGGAGCGGCCTTCCGAGTCACCTTGCGGCCTCGGGAACGTTGTTCAGTCATATTTTCCCTATACTCCTGCTGCCTGCAGGTCTTGAGCCAGCTGATCCATCTCAGCGGCGGTTGGTTCGATGATGGGAAGACGCGGTGCACCCACGTCCTTTCCCTTTAGCTTTAGTGCTGCCTTCGCGAATGTCACGCCCCCGAGGCGGGCCTGTGCCTTCTGCAGCGGCTGCAGTCGCACTGCAATGCTGCGGGCAGTGGCGATATCGCCAGCGTCGAACGCATCCCTTAGTTCCTTAAGCTGTCGCGTTGCCACATGGCCAATCACGGAGATGAAGCCGGTGGCACCTGCGGCTAACCACGGCAGGTTCAGCGGGTCATCGCCCGAGTACCACGCCAGGTCAGTGTTCTCGATGAGCTCCATGGCTGCGGCCAGGTCGCCCTTGGCATCCTTCACAGCTGCGATCTGCGGGTGACCGGCCAGTCGGTGCAGGGTTTCTGGCTCCACCGGAACGACGGAACGGGAGGGAATGTCATAGACGCACACTGGAATATCCACTGCGTCCGCAACTGTCGTGAAGTGCTGGTAAATGCCCTCTTGGCTGGGACGGGAGTAATAAGGAGTCACAACCAGAAGAGAATCAGCACCGGCCTCCTGCGAGGCGCGAGACATTTCTACGGTGACAGCTGTGTCATAAGACCCGCTTCCGGCAATCAGCTTAACGCGGTCGCCGAGCTCGGATCGTACTGCTCTGAGCAGGTCAAGCTTCTCGGTCGCACCCGTGGTGGGTGACTCACCGGTGGTACCGGCCAAGACCAAAGAATCGCAGCCCTCATCCACGAAGTGGCCAGCTAGTGCCACGCCCGCGTCCAAGTCGACGGAGCCGTCCTTCTTAAAAGGGGTCACCATCGCAAGAGAGATAGTTCCGAAGTGCGCGGATCCCCTTGTTGCTACGTTACCTGTACTCATGACTTCCCAGACTACCTTCCTTCGCGAGAAACTCACGTATTTGGGTGCTTTTCCTTGCGTTTAGATATTGTCTTGCACTCGCTAAGACTCCCCTACATAAGGGCTCGTTGCCATTTCCCCGCCATCGTGCAGCTGGGTGATCGAAAAATCCTCGAACACATTCGGCGCCACTGCCTGCAGCTGCCGGAGACATGCCACCGCAATCCGGCGAATCTCCGGATCGGCGTGCTCGGCGGCGCGCATGGCGATGAAGTGTCGCCAGCTGCGGAAGTTACCACTCATAACGAAACGAGTCTCAACGCAATTCGGCAGCACCGCTCGGGCCGCCTGTCGCGCTTGCTTGGTGCGCAGTACGGCGTTTGGTTCCTCCGCGAAGTCCTCGCCGAGGCCGTCCAAAATCTCCCTGTAGGCGTCATATGCCACATCAGCGGCCTGCAAAAACAGCTTTTTGAGATCCGCATTGTTGGCTACAGCCTCGGGCACCACCACACGTGCCTCATCCGCGGGCACATAACGCTGCGAGAGCTGGCTAAAACTGAAGTGCCGGTGGCGCATAATTTCATGGCTGCAGGAACGCGAAACTCCCCGCAGGTACATCGATGCACTGGCATGCTCCAGCAGGGTGGTGTGCCCGACGTCCATGATGTGTCGCACATAGGCCGCATTCGTGGCTGTGTGGGGATTGGGCTTATCCCACGTCTCGTAGCAGGCTCTTCCTGCAAACTCGACTAAGGCCGCGCTGTCTTCAGCGTCGGTGTGCCAATCCAGATCTGCCACAGGGTGAAAAGCTGTGTGGCCAACCAGATCTATCTGTAGGGGTGCAACGGTAGCCATGGACTAGGCCTCTGCACCGCCGTCGAGGCCTAGGAACTTTTCCAGGCCAATTGTCAGGCCAGGGTTTGCACCAATCTTTTCCACGCCGATCATGATGCCGGGTACGAAAGACTCACGGTCGTAGGAATCCTGCTTGAGGGTCAGGGTCTGCCCCTTCGTGCCGAAGATGACCTGCTCATGAGCAACCATGCCGGTCATACGTACAGCGTGGACAGGCACGCCCTGGACGTCTGCGCCACGTGCGCCGTCGAGGGACTGTGTTGTGGCGTCGGGCTGCTCAGCAAGACCTGCGGCCTTGCGGGCGCGGGCAATACCTTCTGCGGTGTGCACAGCCGTGCCAGACGGAGCATCCACCTTGTTCGGGTGGTGCAATTCTACAACCTCGGCAGACTCGAAGAAGGGCGCGGCAATCTCCGCAAACTTCATAGTCAGCACAGCGGAGATAGCAAAGTTCGGGGCAACCAGCACACCAGTCTGCGGGGCATCCTGCAGCCAGCCGCGAACGGTGTCGAAGCGCTCCTCGGTCCAGCCGGTGGTGCCTACGACCGCGTGGATGCCGTTCTTGATGCAGAACTCGAGGTTGCCCATCACTGCATCGGGAACAGTGAAGTCCACCACGACCTCAGCTTTGTTGTCCACCAACGCCTGGAGGTCATCGCCATGGTCGATGGCAGCTACCAGCTCGTGGTTCTCCTCAGCCTCCACGGCAGCCACAACGGCACTGCCCACGCGGCCTCGAGCGCCCAATACACCAATGCGAGTCATGAAATAATCACTCTTTCCTGCTAGTTTGCGACTAGTTCTCTTCGACCAAAACCAGGGAGATCTTGCCGCGGTTGTCGATGTCCGCGATCTCCACTTCGAGCTTGTCGCCCACGGAGACTTCGTCTTCGACGCGCTCGATGCGACGGTCGCCACCCAGGTTGGAGATGTGGATCAAACCGTCCTTGCCCGGCAACAAGGAAACGAAAGCACCAAATGCAGTGGTCTTCACGACGGTACCCAAGAAGCGATCGCCGACCTTCGGCTGCTGTGGGTTAGCGATCGCATTGATCTTTTCTTCTGCCTGACGTGCAGACTCGCCGCCGACAGCGGAGATGAATACCGTACCATCGTCCTCGATGGTGATATTCGCACCAGTTTCCTCGGTGATTTGGTTGATCGTCTTACCCTTCGGGCCGATAACCTCACCGATCTTGTTCTGGGGGATGGAGATGCTGGAGATGTGCGGAGCTAGGTCGCTCATGTCATCAGGCGCGTCGATAGCCTCATTCATCAGCTGCAGGATCTCCAGGCGCGCGGTGCGGGCCTGTTGCAGAGCCTCCGCCAACACGTCGGAGGGGATGCCGTCCAGCTTCGTATCTAGCTGCAGAGCCGTCACGAACTCACTCGTACCGGCGACCTTGAAGTCCATATCGCCGAAGGCATCCTCGGCGCCCAGGATATCGGTCAGGGTGACGTACTTGTCCTTGCCGTTCTTGCCGACCTTGCCCGTCACTAGGCCCATAGCGATGCCTGCCACCGGAGCCTTCAGCGGCACACCCGCGTTGTACAGGCTCAGCGTAGAGGCACACACGGATCCCATGGAGGTCGAACCGTTGGAACCAAGAGCCTCAGACACCTGGCGGATCGTGTACGGGAAGTCATCACGGCTGGGGATAACGGGCGTCAATGCGCGCTCCGCCAGAGCACCGTGGCCGATCTCGCGACGCTTCGGGGAGCCCACCCGGCCAGTCTCACCAGTGGAGTACGGCGGGAAGTTGTAGTGGTGGATGTAACGCTTCGTAGTCTCCGGACCCAGCGAGTCGATCTGCTGCTCCATCTTCAGCATGTCCAGCGTGGTCACGCCCAGGATCTGGGTTTCGCCACGCTCAAACAGAGCGGAACCGTGAGCACGTGGAATGAGCTGCACGACGATACCCAGGTCGCGGATCGTGGTGCTATCGCGGCCATCGATGCGGAAGCCCTCCTCCAGGATGCGGCGGCGAACCACTGCCTTGGTTACCTCGTTGTGAGCGGCTCGAATCTCCGCCTCTCGCTCCGGGAACTCCGCCAGCAACTCGTCGACATTTTCCTGCATGTTCGCGGCCAGAGCCTCATCGCGCTCCTGCTTATCCGCGATGGCCATGATGTCTTCGAGTGCGTCCTTTGCCTCCGCCTCAACCGAGGCATAGACATCCTCGCCATAGGGCGGGAATAGTTCAAACTCACGCGTCTCGGCGTCCACTGCCTTCGCCAGCGCAGTCTGTGCCTCGCACAGCGTGGCGATGAACGGCTTCGCGGCCTCGATACCCTGCGCCACGACTTCTTCGGTCGGAGCCGGTGCACCTTCGGCGATGCGCTCGACAACCGTGTCGGTCGCGCCAGCCTCTACCATCATGACGGCCACGTTCGGCTCACCGGCATTGGCGTTCCTGCCGCGACCGCGACCACGCCCGCGGGAAGGCTTCACCGGCTCAGTGACGCGACCGGCGACAACCAGCTCGAAGATAGCCTTCTCTTCCTGCTCACGCGTCGGGAAGGCGATCCACTGACCTTCTGCATGATCCTCATCCACAACCAGTGCCATGCGCACGCCGCCAACCGGCCCGGAAACCGGCAAACCGGACAGCTGAGTGGAGGCCGACGCGCCATTGATAGCCAGCACGTCATAGCGATCCTGCGGATCCATCGACAGTACCGTGACGATGACCTGCACCTCATTGCGCAGGCCACGTACGAAGGTCGGACGCAGAGGTCGGTCGATCAGGCGAGCAGCCAGGATCGCATCCGTACCCGGTCGACCCTCACGGCGGAAGAAGCTTCCGGGAATGCGGCCGACGGAGTACATCCGCTCCTCCACGTCGACAGTCAGCGGGAAGAAGTCGATTCCCTCGCGTGGTTGGCGGGACGCTGCGGTGGTGGACAGCAGCATCGTGTCCTCATCCAGGTACGTCGTCACTGCGCCGTCTGCCTGGCGGGCCAGCAGCCCGGTCTCGAAGCGGACGGTGCGGGTACCGAAATCGCCGTTGTCGATGGTGGCTTCTGCCTCCCACACCCCGGCGTCCGGGTCGACGAGCTCTGCTTGAATGTTCTGCTTCTTCGTACTCATGATGGAGTTTCGCAATCGCCTTTCTGCGTTACCTTGCGTTGCACACCACGGCGGCTCACTTTTCGTCTGGTCTTCGGTGCCGACGCCACCACCGTGGAGATTTATTTCACTATTCGATTGGCTTTTAGTATTTAACCGGCACCAAGACTAGCACGAAGTAGCACAAACGCCCGCCACCTCGTCGCGGTAGAAGCGACTTTGAGGTGGCGGGCGTGTGATCTAGGAGTGAGCCTTAGCGGCGCAGACCCAGGCGCTCGATCAGGGAGCGGTAACGATCAACGTTGTTCTCGGCCAGGTACTTCAGCAGGCCCTTACGACGACCAACCAGCAGCAGCAGGCCGCGGCGGGAGTGGTGGTCGTGCTTGTGGTACTTCAGGTGCTCGGTCAGCTGACGGATACGAACGGTCAGCAGTGCGATCTGAGCCTCCGGGGAGCCGGTATCGGTCTCGTGCAGGCCGAACTCCTTGAGAGTCTCGGTCTTCTGTTCCTTGGACAGTGCCATGGATGAATCTCCTTGATAGTTATTTCAGTCCGCGCGAAAAGTTACAGTGGCGACTACCGCAGACCACAGTCGCTCAACCTGGGGGATATTAGCACGTGGTTCAGTGTTAACCCAAAATACTAGCCTTACATGCCTATCCCAGCGCCTTGCGCGTCTGGGTGACATCGCGCCCAATGGCCTCGATTAGCTCGTCCAACGAGTTGTAGGTTTCCATCCCCCGCAGGCGGTGGACAAACTCCACGGCGATGTCGAGACCATATAGGTCAGCTTCGTGGTCGAGGATAAAGCTCTCGACGCTGCGTGGTTCGTGGCCGAACGTGGGGTTAGTGCCCACAGAAATCGCGGAGGGCATGCGCTCACCCACCGGCATGGTGCCCACGGTGGCTCCAGAAGCAATGCCATGACCAGGCAGCACCGTCACATAGCCTGCGTAGACACCATCGGCAGGCAGGGCGAATTTCTCGGCAAAGTACAAGTTCGCCGTAGGGAATCCCAAAGCCCGTCCACCGCGGCCTGCCCCGTGAGTTACCTCCCCAGACACCCGGAAGTTGCGACCTAGCGCCTCATTCGCCCCCTTCACGTTGCCTTCGGCAAGCGCCTGGCGGATCCAGGTAGAGCACACCACATGGTCGCCGTCCTCCAAGAGCCCCAGAACGTCCACGCGCATTCCGCGCGCCTCGCCCAGCTCCTGCAGCATTGCTGAAGTGCCCGCGGCCTTGTGCCCGAAAGTGAAGTTATCCCCCACCACCACGGCCTTCGCGTTCAGAAGCTCGACCAGAACTTTGTTTACGTATTCCTCGGGGGACCAGCTGGCGATCTCCCATGTGAACGAGACGACGACCACATGATCGATACCGTACTCATGAGCCAATTCGGCGCGTCGCCGCACGCTAGACAGCAACGGCGGAACGGCAGACGGCCTGAACACTACCGTCGGATGTGGGTCGAAGGTGAACATCACGCTCGGCACTCCCCGCTCACGCGCCAGCGCAACGGCTCGCTTTACTAGTTCTTGGTGCCCACGGTGCACACCGTCAAACACGCCGATGGTCACGACGGTGCCACCAGCGGCTAGATGCTCGGGAATTCTGTCCAGTCCGTACCAGATACTCACGTCAAGCATGCTAGTCGATACTCTGTGAGTATGAATCAACGCAGTACCCCTTCCATCCTGAGCCGCTCCGGCGTGGTTTTGGTCGATAAGCCCTCCGGACCCACCTCACACGACATGGTGGCCAAGCTCCGCCGGATCATGGGTACGCGTCGGGTTGGCCATTCGGGCACCCTCGATCCCCTGGCCACGGGGCTGCTAGTTGTGGGCGTCGAAAGAGGAACAAAGTTTTTGGCTCATGTCGTCGCGCACGATAAGCGCTACGAGGCGACCGTGCGTCTCGGTATGGCAACGCACACCGACGATGCACAGGGCGACATGACCTTTACCGCCTCGCCAGAGAAGTTGGCGACTCTTACCGAGGAGCAGATCCGCGCGGCCTTCGCGACTCAGACCGGCGACATCATGCAACGCCCAACGTCCGTCTCCTCCATCAAGATCGACGGCAAGCGCGCCCATGAATTAGTTCGCGAGGGACACGAGGTCGTTTTGCCGGAGCGCCCCGTTACCATCTTCTCGCTGGAGGTACACGACGTAGTTGTCAATGACGCCCCCTCTTGCATCGACGTCAGCATTTCCGTGCACTGTTCGAGTGGTACCTATATTCGGGCGATTGCACGGGACGTGGGTGCTGCCTTGGGCGTGGGCGGTCACCTGACAATGTTGCGTCGCACATCGGTGGGGCCTTTCGACATTTCAGAGGCTCGCACGTTGGAGCAACTCGACGCGAACCCTACGCTCACGCTAAACCTGGACGAAGCTATGGTTCGCTGCTTCGCCACACGAGAGATCAGCGAGTCTGAAGGCGTCGACCTTTCCCTGGGCAAATGGCTCGAGCCGGTGGGTAACAAGGGCGTTACCGCAGCGGTCACCCCATCCGGGCACGCGATCGCGCTGATTGAGGAGAAAGGAAAGCGTGCCGCCAGTGTCTTCGTCGCCCGCCCTGCGGGCCTTGCCTAGTTTGCCGGCACAGCTGCCGCAGTGATGACCAAGCCGTTGCGGATGATCCAACGCCCCTGAATAAACGGCATCGGAACCGGACGAGCCAGCAGATACGAGGTGAAGGTTCCGTCGGCGCGCAGATCAATATCGGCCTGGTCGAATTCCAAGAAGCGATGTGTCAGAGGGAACCACGCCTTGTAGGTGGCTTCCTTCGCACTAAAGAGCACCGTGTCCAAAAGCTGAAGATCGTTGGCACGCATTGTGCGGCGAATGCGCCGTTGTTCCCCCGGCCGGGCGATGGTGTTGAACACGCCCTCGGGTAGAGGAATCGCCTTTTCCGCGTCAATTCCCACTGAGGCCCAGCGGCGGGCAGGTGCCAGCAACGCAGCGCGGAAGCCCGCTGTGTGCGTGAGCGAACCGACTACGCCTTCGGGGAACAACGGCATGCCCCGGGGGCCGCGCAGAATCGGCGGGTGGGCATCCATAAAGTTCTTCAAGGCTTGGTGGGCGCACCACCGGGAATCGCCAAAGTCAGCCTTGCGACGATCCACAGCTCCACACACCAGCTCTTGCTCCTCAGCTGAGAGTGCATGGAACTGGCTTAGGTCCCCGGCTTCATTATGCAGTTCGGCGCACGCAGCACCGCGAGGCAGCAATCCGCGCGGAATGGTCGGCTGCTGTGCGCCGAAGCTCTCCACGACGGCTACATCGTCGAGATCCGTAATTAGGGTTCCGTTCTGCCTCATGCTGTCACCTCCTCTAACTGCTAGCGCCAACTGCTATCTACGGCTACCGGATAGGGCCATAGTTTCTTTTTCAAGCGGGGCGGAAGTGTGATCTTCCGCTCTCTCGGGTAACCGAGTGAGACCTCGGTGTGCGTTACATTGCCGAGCGAAAACTCTACCGGAATATGCAAATGCCCATAAACCACAACATCCGCTTCATAGCGTTGCGGCCATTCCTGCGTGTGCCGTGTACCGGACCAAAGGCCGATCTCCTCGTGCTTTACGTTGACCATCGTCTCACGCACCAAAGGCCAGTGATTGACCAGGATTGTTGGCCCTTCCACTGCCGCCAGGCGCCGCACTGAGTAACGCAGTCGCTCGCGGCACCAGAGCACGATGTCCTCGTAAGGGGCAATCGCAAAATCATCCATGAGCACTATGCCTTTGTCGCGAGCTGCGGCCAACGCTGCAGTGGGCGTCATAGAAGACTCACGCCATGAATGGTCATAAAGGGTGAACAGGGGTGCGACAGTGCGACCGGCGAATGTCGGGAAAGGGCCTTCCGGTGTAAGGACTCCCAGGCGCTGCGCCGTGGCGATGACGGCATCGTACTTGGCGCGGCCATGTACGCGGTCACTCGTGCGACTGAACAGCTCATGGTTGCCAGGGGTGTAAATCACCTGTGCAAACCGACTTTGAAGCAGACCGAGGGTGCGTTCGATGGACGGCAGATCTTCGGCGATGTCGCCGGCGACGATCAGCCAGTCTGCTGGATCCGTGGGGCGAACGAGATCACGTACCAGGTCCTTGTTGCCGGGAGCACGGACGTGTAGGTCGCTCACCGCCCACAGCGTGCGGGGCATCGGGTACTCCCCTCTCCAGCTCAAGTCACAAGTGTTAACAAGCGTAACACTAGTTATCCCATTTATCGCCACTAAAGCGCCAGCTGACGAACAACAAACGGATCACGATGAAGGCAAAAAGACCCCACCACACGCCGACCAAACCCCAGCCAAACGCCCAGGACAGCCACACTAAAGGGAGGAAACCAGCTAGTACCGAGATGATCGTTGCGGTACGCAGGAATGCCGCATCCGCGGCGCCCAACAACACGCCGTCCAGCGCAAAAACCACGCCCCCGGCCAAGACCAAAAGCACCAGCAGCCACCACGGACCGCCAATGGTAGCGAGCACATCGGCATCCGTTGTAAAGATGCGCGGGATGACGTGCGCACCCGCTGCCAAACCAGCGGCCAGAATCAGCGATGCCGCCACGGAAAACCGCAGCACGGACACGCCTACTTTGCGGGCCGCCACAATCGACCCAGCTCCCAGGGCCGCACCCACCAGTGCCTGTGCCGCGATTGCGACGGAGTCCAAAACCAAGGTGAGAAAATTCCACAGCTGAAGCAACACCTGGTGGGCGCCCAAAGGCGCAGGCCCCATACGTCCTGCCACCATAGCCGCAGAGATAAACGCCGCCTGGAAGCTCAGGCTGCGCAAAATAAGATCACGCCCCATCGCCAGTTGAGAACGAATCACCAGCCAATTGGGAGCTAGAGACTTCCCATCTCCCTCCGCTCGCCAATGCACGACCAGAGCACCGAGGAAGCACGCCGCGGTAATGCTCTCCCCCAGGACATTCGCATATGCAGATCCCACCAACCCAAAGCGCTGCACCGACAGTGGGACGATCACGGCCATCGGTATCACGCCAGCAAGCGTGAACCACAGCGGCAGCTTAGTATTCGACATCCCGCGCAACCAGCCATTGCCTGCCATGGTGAACAACACCGGGATGATGGACGCACAGGTCACTCGCATCCACTTCGTGGCCTCGGAGACCACGGCGGCGTCACTAGTAAACAACCCCATAATCTGCGGAGTAAAGGCGAAAACCAACACCGCCAGCACGGCTCCCACCGCCAGCGCGACCCACGTGGCCTGCAACCCCTCGTAAATAGCGGCAGCGCGGCGACCTGCACCGTAATGACGCGCAGCGCGAGCCGTCGTGCCATACGAAAGGAAGGTCAGCTGAGTAGTAACAGTGCTAAGAACAGTGGCGCCCGCAGCCAATGCGGCAAGGTCGGTAGCGCCCAGCCGCCCAACGACCGCCGTATCTAACAGCAAGTACAGCGGTGTGGCCGCCAAAACAACGAGGGCCGGCCAGGCCAATCCCAAAATTTTTCGGGCATCGGCCTGGCCGGCAGTAGCGTCTTGTTTAATCAAGACTTGTACGGATCCTCGTCACCCGCCGGACGGGCGCCGGCGGACTGCGCACGCAGAGCCTCGTCCTGAGCCTTTGCTTTGGCCAGCAACTCCTCAAAGTGCGCTGACGCCTCCGGCACAGTGTCCAGGCTAAAGCTCAAGGTCGGGGTGAAGCGCACGCTCAGCTGATCGCCAACGATTTTGCGCAGCTGTCCCTTCGCCTTGGTCAACGCCTCCTCCGCCGCAGCGGTATCCGGCTCCGCGTCCACGGTCTTACCACGCACGGTGTAGAACACCGTCGCGTCGTGGAGGTCGCCGGTGAGGCGCGCGTCCGTAATGGTCACGAACTCCAGGCGCGGATCCTTAATCTGCCGCTCAATAGCCGTGGCAACAATCTGCTGGATGCGCTTGGCCATGCGTGCAGCACGTGCGTGATCAACCATGAACCTCTCCTTGTAACTCGAGCACCCTTAAGTGCGCGGGATCTCGACCAGCTCGAAGACCTCGATGATGTCGTCGACCTGGATATCCGGGTACGACAGCACCATACCGCACTCGTAACCTGCGGAGACCTCGGTGACATCGTCCTTTTCGCGGCGCAGTGACTCGATCGTCGCCTTCTCTGCCACGACACTGCCGTCGCGGATGAGGCGGATCTGTGCATTGCGGCGAACCTTGCCGGTTTCCACCATGCAACCTGCGATGAGGCCCACGGAAGAAGCCTTGAAGATCTGGCGGATTTCCGCCTTGCCGATCTCGCGCTCCTCGTAGATGGGCTTCAGCATGCCCTTCAGCGCTGCCTCAACCTCTTCGATTGCCTTGTAGATAATCGAGTAGTAGCGAATATCCACGCCCTCGGCGTTAGCTACCTCGGTAGCCTTACCCTCAGCGCGTACGTTGAAGCCGATGATGACTGCGTCCGACGCCGCAGCCAGGTTGACGTTGGTTTCCGTCACCGCACCGACACCGCGGTCGATGATGTTCAGATCCACTTCGTCGTCGACCTCGATCTTCAGCAGCGCGTCTTCCAGAGCCTCGACCGTACCGGCGTTGTCGCCCTTCAGGATCAGGTTCAGGGTGTTGGTTTCCTTCAACACCGCATCCAGATCTTCCAGGGATACACGCTTGCGGTTCTTGGCCTGCATGGCGTTACGGCGACGTGCATTGCGGCGATCGGCAATCTGGCGAGCGGTGCGGTCCTCGTCAACAACCAACAGGTTGTCGCCGGCACCGGACACGCTGGTCAGACCCAGAACCTGTACCGGGCAAGACGGACCTGCCTCGGTAACGTCACGACCGTGTTCGTCGATCATGCGGCGCACACGACCGTGGGCGTCACCAACGACAATCGAATCACCAACGCGCAGCGTACCGCGCTGCACGATGATGGTAGCGATCGGTCCGCGACCACGATCCAGGTGAGACTCGATAGCCACACCCTGAGCGTCCATGTCCGGGTTTGCGCGCAGATCCAGCGAAGCATCTGCGGTCAGCAGAACAGACTCCAGCAGCTGGTCGATGTTGGTGCCCTGCTTTGCAGAGATATCCACGAACATCGTGTCGCCGCCGTACTCCTCCGGAATCAGGTCGTACTCGGTCAGCTGACCACGGATCTTGTCCGGCTGGGCGCCTTCCTTATCGATCTTGTTCACCGCAACCACGACAGGGATGTCAGCGGCCTTGGCGTGGTTAATCGCCTCTACGGTCTGCGGCATTACACCGTCATCCGCAGCGACCACCAGGATCGCGATATCGGTAGAGTTCGCGCCGCGAGCACGCATGGCGGTAAAGGCCTCGTGACCCGGGGTATCCAGGAAGGTGACCAGGCGATCCTCGCCCTCCATGTTCACGGAGACCTGGTAGGCGCCGATGTGCTGGGTAATACCGCCGGCCTCGCCGCCACCGACGTTCGCCTTGCGAATCGTATCCAACAGTCGAGTCTTACCGTGGTCGACGTGACCCATGACGGTAACCACCGGAGGACGCTGAGCCAGGTCTTCATCCTGGCCTTCGTCCTCACCGAACTGCAGATCGAAGGATTCCAGCAGCTCGCGGTCCTCGTCCTCTGGGGAGACGACCTCGACCTTGTAATCCATTTCCTCGCCGAGCAGCATCAATGTCTCGTCGGAGACCGACTGAGTAGCGGTCACCATTTCGCCCAGGTTGAACAGAGCCTGGACCAGTGCTGCTGCATCTGCGTCGATCTTCTCTGCGAAGTCCATCAAGGATGCACCGCGTGCAAGGCGAATCTTTGCGCCCTTGCCGTTAGGCAGCTTCACGCCGCCAACGACACTCGGCGCCTGCATTGCCTCGTACTCGTTGCGCTTCTGACGCTTCGACTTGCGTCCCTTACGCGGGGCACCGCCTGGACGGCCGAATGCACCTGCGGTGCCGCCGCGACGCCCACCGCGTCCACCGCGCGGGCCTCCCGGACCACCAGGGCCACCGGGGCCGCCCGGTCCACCATGGCGTCCACCACGACCGCGTCCGCTGCCGAAGCTATTGTCCGACTTCGACGGCATTTGTGCGGGATTCGGGTGGCTCGGCATCATGGCCGGCGACGGACGACGACCGCCGCCCTGCTTTGCACCGCCCTGCTTTGCACCGGTCTTACCTGCACCTGGCTTCGGGCCGGGCTTCTTGTTGCCCGGTCGGCTACCCGGACGCGGCATATCCCCAGGCGCTGCCTGTCCACCGCGCGGACGCGGAGCAGGTTCACCGGAAGAGAACGGGTTGTTGGCCACGCGTGGTGCGCGACCACCCGGCTTCGGCCCTGGCTTAGCCCCCGGCTTTGGTCCTGGCTTGGCACCGGGCTTCGGCCCCGGCTTTGGGCTCGGCTTTGGAGCGGGCTTGGGTGCCGGCTTATCGCCCGGCTTCACGGTGGAGGTGGGCTTGGTGCCAGCGTTAGCAACCGGGTTGGTGCTCTTAACCGGCTTTGGTCCCGGCTTGGGGCCAGGCTTCGCAACAGGCTTCGATGCTGCCTTCGGCCCCGGCTTCGGGCCTGGCTTGGCAGCGGGCTTAGCAGGCTCCTTAGCGGACTCCTGTCCTACCCCGTAGTGCTTCTTCATCTTCTTCACAACGGGCGGCTGCACCGTTGAGGAAGCGGTCTTAACGAACTCGCCCTGTTCCTTCAGGGTGGCGAGCAATTCCTTGCTCGTCACTCCGAGTTCCTTGGCCAACTCGTGTACGCGTAGCTTTCCGGCCACTACTCTCCTTCATGTTTGCGGAGCCGTAGTGCGCTCAAGCATGCAGGCTCACCTGCAGCCGGGCTACGTACGACTCCCGTACTTGTAGATACTCATCGCTGATGCTGCTTCATCGCGTTCTCATCAGTGTTCGTTGTTCTTCATGTCGACGTAAGTTCCTCGTCCTTTTCGTTGACGCCCACTTTCGCGGTCGTCACGTATTCTCCACTGTTACTGGCAGTGTGACGATGTAGTCACGTACAGGGTCTGCATCCACGTTGGCGGATACCCTCAGCGCACGGCTGAAAGCCTTACGCTTGACGGCGATTTCCCATGCCTCCACAGTCGGCGTGATCCATGCGCCTCGCCCGGGCAATTTCTTTTCCGGGTCAGGCACGACCTGAATCCCTTCCGCGCTTTGATGTACAACGCAACGGAGCAGGTGATCTATTCCCATCACCTGCTTTGTTGCAATGCACGTCCTTAGCGGAAGGTGCTTGTTTGTGGGGCACTCATGGGATACCACCTGTCCAGTGTATCGCGCCGCCCACGGAAACGGTTAACTGGGTGTGTCCTCCGCGGCTGCGTCGGTCTCCGAACGAATGTCGATCTTCCAACCGGTCAGACGCGCTGCGAGGCGAGCGTTCTGCCCTTCCCGACCGATGGCTAGGCTGAGCTGATAATCCGGAACAACGGCGCGGGCGATCTGCATCTCCGGGTCGGTAACCTTCACGCTGACAATCTTGGATGGGGACAGGGCATTGCCGACAAACGTTGCCGGATCATCAGAGAAGTCAATGATGTCGATCTTCTCCCCTCCCAGCTCGTGCATGATATTGGAGACGCGCTGTCCGCGAGGCCCAATGCAGGCTCCCTTCGCGTTGAGCCCCTTTACAGTGGATCGCACGGCGATCTTTGTGCGGTGGCCAGCCTCGCGTGCCACGGAGACAATTTCCACGGAACCATCGGCCACTTCCGGCACCTCGAGAGCGAAGAGTCCCTTCACCAGCTCCGGGTGGGTGCGGGAAAGGTTGATCTGCACCATGCGGTTGGCATTGTTAATCACGTCCGTGACGAAGGCCTTGACGCGCATGCCGTGCTCCAGCTTCTCGCCGGGGATGTGTTCGGCAGGCAGGATCTGCCCATCCTGGCCTCGCGCCTCGGTGCCCAGGTGCACGACGGTCACGCCGCGCTCATTCGCACGAGCATCAGCAGAGACCACTCCGGAGACCACACGGTAACGCAGCTCGGCGTATTCGTCGTAGCGGCTCTGTACGCGAGCGGAGTTGATGCGGTAGCGAATTGCCTCCCGGACCGCCAGCGCGCCGTCGCGACCGAAGTTCTTCGGGGTGTCATCGATACGACCGGTGACATTGCCATCTTCGTCTTTTTCCACCTGGTAGATGGTGACCTCGCCGCTAATAGGATCAATGTCCACGTCGACTGGCCCCGTGAAGTGGCTGTTTGCGCGATATGCCTCGCGCAGACCCCGTTTAACCCCCTCTAGCAGGTCATCGAAATCAACCGACTCCTGCTTTTCGACTGCGCGCAGCGCTGCCATATCAATATTCACTTGTTTCTCCTAGTTTTCGGCCGGACTATCCTGCTGGTCTTCCGCACCCGACAATCCATAGGCCTCGATCGTCAGTCCAACGAGGTCGGCTTCTGCTGCCGGAGCTGGTGAGAATTCCACTTCTACCACCGCACCGGCGACATCTGCGAATCGCACGCGGCTTACGCTGGGCTGTTTCTTATCAGGTGTGATCAATATGACATCTTCGCCATCGACCTGCGCGATGCGGCGCAGTCCCTGCTGTGTACGCACAAGGCGCCCAATGTTGCGCACCCAGTGGCGCTGTTCTGTCAATGGAAAGTCGACGCCAGGTGTCGATACCTCCAGGGTATACCCCGGCCCGAAGCTCATCTCGCCTTTCGCTTCCGACTCATCCAGGTGGGTCGACACCTCCCGGCTGAGTTCCTCCAGCTGATCCAGATCCGGGCGTTCTGCACGTGGGTCGGCAGTATCCACCGCAATGCGGATCGCCGATTTTGCCCCGGCTTTGGTGATCTTGATGTCCTCGATCACCAATCCGAATTCTTTAACCAGCCCGCCCAGCGAGCTTTCCAGCTGCTCTTTGTGTGGAAATGCCATGACCACGGAGTCTAGCAGGCAACACCTTCTAGTAGACTTCTAGTCCTGATGAATAAGACCAGCTCTCGCTTTTCCCGCCAGCCCCTTTCTCGCCGTCGTTTCCTCGGCACCAGCGCACTTCTTGGGGCGGGGTTGACACTGTCCGCCTGTGAAACCGGGTTGGCGTCATTTTCCAAAGAGCCAGAGCCCAACGAACAGCTTGTGCGATTGGCCGCCGCGATCAAGAACTCACAGCGAGACCCGAAGTGGTCAAAGTTCCTCGGCAAGCAGTATGACCTTGTACAGCAAGAAGCGCTTCGACAGTGCGGTGTAGACAAGGACGGTAATACACCTCAACAGTGCAAGGAGAAATTTTTAGACACCGATAGCTCACAGGCGGACCAGGGTATCTCCTTAAAGGAGGCCTACGAGCGCGCGCTGGATGGTGATCAGAAGGGGCTCGTCGCAGGTCTTTACGCAGCCTATGTTGCCGCAAATCAGAAGATGTCTCAGACCAACGCCCATCCCCCGCGCGTTTCCAAAGAAATCGCAGATGGGTTTTCTGACGCCGCTGCCGAGTTCGGCACTGTCTTGACGCTCACTTATGGCGCCATTTTTGCTACTGGAGTAGCTCTCGCGAAGGACGCCACCCCCGATGGCAGCGCCAGCATTCAGGAGATCGCCAATGAACTCCGCACGCTACGGGATCAATGCATCGACGTTCTCGAGGAGCTGGGGGCGGAAGTCCCCGCACCGGAGCCCGGATACACCCAGGGCAAGGCAGATAACATGACAGCCGCGGCTGGGTATCTCTACCCCACTATCTTGCCCATTTCCGTGGAGCTGCGGCGCATATCGGCCCAGGCAACCAACCCCCAGGCCGTGGAGTTCGCCGCTGGCTGGCTCAAGGCGACTGCCTGCGACGAGGCTGTCCTGGAACGACTCCAGGGCAAGGATCCGCGAAAGATTACTCTCCGCGGAGAGCCCGCTTAACCTCAGCCAACGCATCCGGATAGTCGACCTCGAAGGTTTCCCCCGTCATCCGGTTGCGGAGTTCCACCTTGCCATTGGCAAAGCCACGGCCTACGACGACTACCAAAGGCATACCCAGCAGTTCGGAGTCCTTGAACTTCACGCCCGGGGAAACCTTCGGTCGGTCGTCGAACAGCACTTCGAGACCATCGTTCGACAGGGTCTCTACCAGTTCCACCGCAGCCTCACCTGCAGCGGCATCCTTGTTGGCGATGACCACGTGCACATCAAAGGGCGCAACCGCTGCGGGCCAACGCAGCCCTGATTCGTCGAGCATCTGCTCGGCAATCACGGCGACCAGGCGGGACACGCCCACGCCATAGGAACCCATGGTCGGTACGGACTGGCGGCCTGCCTCGTCCAGAATCTTCACATCAAAGGCCTCGGTGTACTTACGCCCCAGCTGGAAGATGTGGCCAATCTCGATGCCGCGAGCCAGGGTCAAAGTGCCCTTGCCGTCCGGCGACGGGTCGCCTTCCAGGACTTCTGCCGCCTCGACGACACCATCCGGGGTGAAATCGCGCCCCGCTACCATTCCGACGATGTGGCGATCCTTTGCGTCCGCACCGGTAATCCAGGAGGTGCCCTCCACCACGCGCGGATCAGCAAACATTCGTACGCCGTTGTCCGCCAGGCTCTTCGGTCCAACGTATCCCTTAACCAGGAAGGGGTTCTTCTTGAACTCTTCCTCACCGGCCAGCTCAACCTGTGCCGGCTCCATGGCTGCTTCGAGGCGCTTCATATCTACCTCGCGGTTGCCGGGCACCAGCACACCGGCCAGGGATTCACCACGCGGGTTGCCTTCCTCGTCCAGCGTCGGATCGTTAACCTTGACGACGATGCATTTCAGAGTATCGCCTGCCTCCACGGCGCGGCCGTCAATGGTGACGCCCTCGCCGTTGGCCCACTCCACCAGAGCTTCGATGGTTTCGGAATTGGGAGTGTCGTATTCCTTGGCCTCCAGCTGCCCCTCAATCGGGCGAGTCGGCGGCACCTGCGTCACCACAGCCTCTACGTTCGCGGCATAATCGCTGTCAGTAGAGCGCACGAACGTGTCCTCACCGTTGGCAGCCACAGCCAGAAATTCCTCGGAAGCGGATCCGCCCATGGCGCCGGAGGTCGCCGAGCAGATCGCATAATCGATGCCCAGACGATCGAAAATATTTTGGTAGGCCTTGCGGTGCAGCTGATAGGACTGTTCCAACCCCTCGTCGTCCATATTGAAGGAGTAAGAATCCTTCATAATGAACTCGCGGCCGCGCAGGATGCCAGCGCGCGGGCGTTCTTCGTCACGGTACTTCGTCTGGATCTGGTAAAGGATTACCGGGAAGTCCTTGTAGGAGTTGTACTCAGACTTCACGATGGAGGCGAACATTTCCTCGTGCGTCGGTCCCAGCAGGTAATCCGCGTCTTTGCGGTCCTTTAGCCTGAATAATGCGTCGCCGTATTCGACCCAGCGTCCGGTCGTGTCGTAGGGCTCGCGGGGCAGCAGCGCGGGGAAGGAAAGTTCCTGCGCTCCGATGGCATTCATTTCCTCGCGCACGATTTTTTCAACGTTGCGCAGAACCCGTAGACCCAGCGGCAACCACGAGTACACGCCGGGGGCAACGCGGCGGATGTATCCCGCGCGTACCAGCAGCTTGTGGCTGGGCACCTCTGCGTCTGCGGGGTCGTCACGCAGGGTCCGCAAGAATAGTTGTGACATCCGAGTAATCATGAATCAAGACTTTACCTTTTCCCCCTTTGACTTGTGTCGATCGGTGGGGGTTTAGCTAGTCTTTGGGAATGCTGGTTGTGCTTCCCCCATCCGAAACCAAGGCTCCTGGTGGTACTCTGCCCGCCGGCGCACCGCTGCACTTCCCGGAGCTCAACCCGATCCGCGAAGAGCTAACCGAGGATCTGGTAGACCTGTGCACCGCTGAACCGGACGTTGCCCTGCAGGTTCTCGGGCTGTCCGAAAAGCTGCGCGGTGAAGTCGATGCCAATCAGATTCTCCGCACCGCCCCGACGATGCCCGCGGTACACCGGTACACGGGTGTGCTCTACGATGCACTCGATGCGCCTTCTCTAAGCGACGCCACCACACCTCATTTAGCTATTGGCTCCGCACTGTTTGGCCTAGTGATGGCTGAGGATCCGATCCCCCACTACCGACTCTCCGGAGGCACCAAGCTGCCGCCGGGAACCACGTTGAAGAAGCGCTGGGGTTCCGCCATTACCGAGGCGCTCGAACGCGCGGAGGAGGAACACGGCCTGGTGGTCGATTTGCGCTCCGGAGCGTACCAGCAACTGGGGAAGCTAAAGTCGGCTGTCACTGTGCGCGTCGAGTCAGTGCGCCCGGACGGCAGCCGCAAGGTCGTCAGCCACTTCAACAAGCATTACAAGGGTCTGCTAGCTCGCGCCCTGGTTCAGCACCCCGTAGCTTCCTCGCCTAGTGAAGTCGCCGACATAGCCCGTACCGCCGGGTTTAACGTCGAGGAAACGTCCACGGAACTCGCCCTGGTGGTCTAGAGCCCTGCCACCTCGCCGATCACATACACCACCGGGGAGGTCACATGGTTAACCTCGAAGGTTTCCGCCAGAGTGCCGAGTGTGCAGCGGAACCCGCGTTGCTGTTCCGTGGTGCCCTCCTGAATCACAGCTGCCGGAGTGTCTGCGCTTAAGCCCCCGGCCTGGAGTTCTGCAGCAATGGCTGCGACATTGCGCACGCCCATGATTACGCACAGTGTGGCTTTAGAGGCCGCGAGCGCTCGCCAGTCCACTAGGCTACGAGGGCTATCCGGCGCCACGTGGCCGGAGACCACGGTAAACGCATGGACCACTCCGCGCTGTGTAACCGGCACACCGATAGCAGCAGGAACGCTCACTGCACTGGTCACGCCGGGGATCACCTCGCACGCGATCCCCGCGGCCGCGCATGCCTGAACCTCCTCGAACCCCCGCCCGAACACAAACGGATCCCCACCCTTGAGGCGAATAACGTTCTTACCTGCCCGCGCGTGTTCCACCAGCAGTTCGTTGGTTTTCTCCTGGCTCACTTGCTTGGCATAGGGCAGCTTGGCGACGTCGATGACCTCCTTAGCCCCCACGTCGCAGAGTTTGTCCAGCTCGTTGGTTGGCCCCAGGTGGTCGGTCAAGATCACGTCGGCTTCTTGCAGCGCGTGCATGCCGCGCACCGTAATAAGGTCCCACGCCCCTGGTCCGCCGCCAATGAGCACCACTTTGCCTGTCTCACTCATGAGTTCTCAGCCTACCCCTACAATGGTCAGCACCATGAATACCTTCGCTGAAGAATTCCCGGAACTCGCACTGCCCTGCGTCGGTGAGTCCTTCCCCGATCCGCAGGTACTGGTGCTTAACGAACCGTTGGCTATGGACCTCGGCTTAGATCCAGGGTGGCTCCGCAGCCCCGCGGGCATCGATTTCCTTACTGGCCAGGGGAAGTGCTTTGCACTCGGCTATGCGGGCCATCAATTTGGTCAATTCAATCCCCGTATGGGAGATGGTCGTGCACTTCTCTTGCGCGAAGACGGCCGGGATATCCATGCCAAAGGCACTGGTCGTACCCCCTTCTCACGCGGCGGTGACGGCCATTATCCCCTCGATGCGGCGCTGAAGGAGTATGCCTTCGCCGAGTCCCTCCACGCTCTCGGTGTGCCTACTGCCCGCTCGCTGGCAGTCCTCACCACTGGCGGCACCATCATGCGCAATGGACTTCACCCCGGTGCCATTGGCGTGCGAGTCGCCAGCTCCCATATCCGTATCGGCACCTTCCAATACGCCGCCCTGATGGGGCCGACAGTCACCGAGCGCCTCGTCGACTACACACTTGCCCGCCACTTTCCGGATGGTTCTTCTCCCCTCGACCTTTTTGACGCCACCGTCACCTGCCAAGCCGAACTCGTCGCCCAGTGGATGCGCTTCGGCTTTATCCACGGTGTGATGAATACTGACAACGTCGCGATTTCCGGCGAAACGATAGACTTCGGTCCCTGCGCTTTCATGGACTACTTCGCCACCGACACGGTGTATAGCTCGATCGATACCCGTGGCCGCTACGCATACGGCCAGCAGCCCGCTGTCATGATGTGGAACCTCGCACGCCTAGCTGAGGCGCTGGTGCCACTGGTGGATGAGGGCGTCAAAAAATTTACAGAGCGCCTTTACCGCTTCCAGCCGCGATATGCCGAGGCGTGGGACGCGCAGATGGCAGCTGCACTAGGAGCGCCAGATTGTGCAGAGCAATTGCTGGACCTGTTGCAGGTCGCCGCGCCCGATTACAACGCAATGCTGGCGAACTTGACCCCCGGTGTTATTCCTCAGGGTCTGGAGTCCACTCCCGGCTCCGCTGAGTGGACGGAACGCTGGTCGGAGTACGATCCGCATCCTCGTAACCCGATCTACCTCCCACGCAATCACGGCATGCAGGCAGCGCTAGAACAGGCCGACAAGGGTGACATGACCCGCTATCTACTGGCGCTGGAGGCGCTGCAAAATCCCTTTGAATGGGACGATAAATACGAAAAACTCGGCCTCCATGCGGCAGTGCCGCGCGAGGAAGCCGAGTTCACGACCTACTGCGGTACTTAGACCAGCTTCAGAGCCTTCTGGGAACGATCCCACTGCTCGTTGAACAGGTTGGAGTCCTTGGCCAGGCGGGTGCCGTAGGAAGGAATCATCTCCTTCAACTTCGGTGCCCAGTCGGCGATGCGGTTGCCGAAGCAGCGCTCCAGAACCTCCAGCATCGCGGACGGCGCAATGGAAGCACCCGGGGATGCGCCCATCAGGCCGGCGATGGTGCCGTCGTTGGAGTTAATCAGTGCAGTACCGAACTCCAGGGAGCCGAACTTCGGCGCACCGATCGGCTTAATCACCTGCACACGCTGGCCAGCGGTAACCAGCTCCCAATCCTCCGCACGAGCCTGCGGCATGTACTCGCGCAGGGATTCCACGCGAGCCGCCTGATCCTTCAGAACCTCTTCGATGAGGTACTTCGTCAGGCCCATCTCCTGCACGCCCACACCCAGGTAGGACGGGATGTTGCCCACACGCAGGGACTTGAACAGATCCAGGTAGCTGCCCTTCTTCAGGAACTTCGGAGTCCACCCTGCGTAGGGGCCGAACAGCAGTCCCTTCTTACCGTCGATCACGCGGGTATCCAGGTGCGGGACTGACATCGGCGGGGCGCCCACGGAAGCCTTGCCGTAGACCTTCGCCTGATGCTGTTCCACAAGCTCGGGGTTGGTGCAGCGCAGCCACTGGCCGGATACCGGGAAGCCACCGTAACCCTTGATCTCCGGGATACCGGCCTTCTGCAGCAGCGGCAGGGCCATGCCGCCCGCGCCGACGAAGACGAAGTTCGCGGTGATCACAGACGTGTCGCCGGTGTGCAGGTTCTTGGAAGTGATCTTCCACTTCTCGCCGTCGCGAGAGATGTTCTTGACCTCGTTGCCGTAGCGCACCTCCACGCCCTGGGCGGTGACAGCATCCAGGTACTGGCGAGTCAGCGCACCGTAGTTAATGTCGGTACCCTCATCGAACCAGGAGATGGCGACTGGGTTGTTGAAGTCGCGGCCCTTAGCCATCAGCGGCAGGAACTCGGCAAACTTTTCATCGGAATCGCTGAACTGCATGTTCGGGAACAGCGGGTGATCCTTCAGCGCCTCGTAGCGAGCCTTCAAGTAGTCGACCTGATCCATACCCTGAGCGAAGGAGACGTGCGGCACCTTGTTGATGAACTCAGACGGGTCGCCCAGCACATTCTGCTCCACCAGGTAGCTCCAGAACTGGCGAGAAACCTGGAACTTCTCGTTCACACCAACGGCCTTGGAAATGTCGATCTTCCCATTAACCTCTGGGGTGTAGTTCAGCTCGCACAGTGCAGAGTGCCCGGTGCCTGCGTTGTTCCACGGGTCGGAGGATTCCGCGCCCGGGGTGTCCAGCCGTTCGATGATCACCTGGCTCCAGTCCGGCTGCAGCTGCTTCAGCATGACGGACAGCGTGGTGGAGATAACACCTGCACCAATTAGTGCTACATCCACAGAATCTTTATTTGCCACTATGTATTCATTCCTTCGGAGGCGTCAAAGTTAGACTGTTATTGCGTCATATTTACTCTACGCCTATAGGCCGAGGTTTCAACGATATCCGCCTACCTGTGGCGCTAGCATGAGGGCATGGTTACTAGTCCCGCGATTCCACCATCCGCCGCAGATCTCACATTTTTGCCCGATGAACTGGGCGAAGGCTTTGGACAATGCTTCCTTGAACTAGGCGCAGACCCGGATGGCGAATCCCCCATTCGCTGCACCCTGGTGCGTTACTGCCCGGGCGCCGCCGACGATTCCTTTTTCGCTCGCCCCGCCATGCTTTTTGTCCATGGAATGACGGATTATTTCTTCCAAGATCACGTCGCCCGTCATTTCCATGAACGTGGCTTCGCCGTCTACGGTATCGATCTTCGCAAGTGCGGCCGCTCCTGGCGCGAAGGCCAGACATGGCACCATGTCAGCGATCAGTCGCTCTACGACGAGGATCTCTCTACCGCCGCCGCGCTCTTGGCCGCCGCCCACGGCACGGTGGTTCCTGTCGGACACTCGACCGGCGGGTTGGATGTGACGATGTGGGCTCATCGCCTTTATGACGCCAAATCCCCTCTCCACAACTCCATCGCCGCCATCGTCTTGAACTCGCCGTGGTTTGGTCTTCAGTTCAATCCGGTGGTCCGCTTCGCCATTAACCGCGTGCTGCCTGTCATCAACAAGCTAAGGCCCAACCTCCTGCTTCCCGGTGGCATCAACCCGGTCTACGGCAAATCTCTGCACGTCACCGAGGCCGGTGAGTGGAACTACAACCTGCGTCTCAAGCCTCTAGAACCCCGCCCCAAGTACATCCAATGGCTACTCGGCGTCGCCCGTGAAATCCGCCGCCTGCACTCTGGCAAGGGTGACACCGGCGTTCCTACGCTGATCCTCACTAGCCACACTCACCACTTTTCCAAGAAGCTCTCCCGGCAGTACTATAACGCAGACCTCATCCTTATGCCCAGCCAGATGTGGCAGCAGGCTTCCAATGCCGCATCCCTTTCCACCACCATTGTCATCGAGGGTGCCCTGCACGATGTTTTCCTCTCCCGGCCCTCGGTTCGCGCGCGAGCCTTCGCCGCCGCCGACGAGTGGCTCACGGATGTCTTCAACGAAAGGAAGATCCATCATGGATAATTTTGACCTCATCATCGTTGGCACGGGCTCTGGTAACTCTTTGCCCAGCCCAGCCAACGAGCACCAAAGAATCGCCATCGTTGAAAAGGGCACTTTCGGCGGCACTTGCATCAACGTCGGTTGCATCCCTACCAAGATGTTCGTCCACACCGCCGACGTCGCCCGCGGTTTCTCCGAGGCATCCCGCCTAAGCCTCACCGGCTCGCTCGAGCACGTCGATTGGAAGGGTATCCAGCAGCGCGTCTTCGGCGACCGCATTGATCCCATTAGCCATGCCGGTGCGGAGTACCGCGCAGGGAACGAAACCCCAAATATCACCCTCTTCGAAGGCACTGCCCGTTTCGTCGGCCCACGCACTCTGCAGATCGACGATGGCCCCACCATCACGGGCACCAATATCGTTCTCGCCACCGGTGGTCGCCCACGCCCCCACCCCGCGCTAGCCAATGTGCGTTACCGCACGAACGAGGACATCATGCGTCTCGCCGAACTGCCTAAGTCTCTCATCATCGTCGGCGGTGGCATCGTCGCCGTCGAGTTCGCAGCGATGTTTTCTGGCCTCGGCACCCAAGTCACGCTTATCAATCGCTCGGACAAGCTGTTGCGGAAGTTGGACGCCGACATCTCCGAGGCTTTTACAACTCAGGCAGACTCTCAGTGGACTAACCACCTCGGGCGCACCATTACCGCTGCCGAGGAAACCGCTGACGGGCAGGTCTCTCTCACCCTGGACGATGGAACCATCGTCACTGGCGAGGAGGTTCTTGTAGCGATGGGTCGGGTCAATAATTCGGACACGTTGGATTGTGAAAAGGGTGGCGTCAATACCACCGAGAACGGCCGAATAGAGGTCGACGAGTACGGCCGCACCAGCGCCGAGGGTGTGTGGGCGCTGGGCGATGCCTGCAATGATTTCGAGCTCAAGCATGTGGCCAACGCCGAGGCTCGCGTGGTGGCGCACAATCTCGCACACTCCGACGACCTGCGGAAGTTCAATCACGAGGTGGTTCCGAGCGGTGTGTTCACACATCCGCAGATCGGCGTAGTGGGCATGACCGAGGCCGAAGCCCGCGCGACTGACCGCCCCATCGCCGTAAAGATCCAAAAGTACGGCGACGTGGCCTACGGCTGGGCAATGGAAGACACCACTGGTTTCTGCAAGGTAATTGCCGACCGCACCACCGGCGAGATTCTTGGAGCACACATTATGGGGCCAGAGGCCAGCTCGTTGATCCAAAGCTTTGTCACCGCCATGACCTTTGGCATCACTGCACGCGATTTCGCCGAAAAGCAGTATTGGCCCCACCCTGCTCTGACAGAATTGGTCGAGAACGCCCTGCTGGGGTTAGATCTCGAAAACTAATGAAGGAGCCTTCGCCATGTTCGCAGTCGTCACTGGAGCCGCCTCGGGAATCGGTCGGGAGGTAGCACTGCAACTGGCAGAACGGGGCTATGCAGTCGCCATCAGCGATCGCGACGAGAAGGGACTCGCTTCCACCGCCAGTGACATCTCCGCTCGTGGCGGCACCGTCGCCGATCAGCGCACTGTCGACGTCACTGACGTGGATGCTGTAAAGGCCTGGGCGGAGGACATCATTGCCGCCCACGGCATTCCCGACCAGGTGCACCACGTGGCTGGCATTGCCATCTGGGGCGACGTGCGAACGATGCCGCACGAGAAATGGCAGCGCGTGATCGACGTGAACCTGATGGGGTCCGTGCACATGGTGGAGGCCTTCGCACCGGGGCTCATGGAACGCGGCGAGGGGCGCCGGAAGTTCGTGTTCGTCTCCTCCGCCGCCGGCATCATCGGGCTGCCGTGGCACGCGGCGTATTCCGCCTCCAAGGGTGGTGTACTTGGCATGTGCGAGGTGCTGCGCTTCGACCTGGCCCCTTACGGCGTGGACGTGCACGCCGTTGCCCCCGGCGCGGTGGACACTCCCCTGGTACGCACCATTGACATCCACGGCGTGGATCGCTCCAAGAAGCGCATACAGAAAGCAACGGCCCTGTTCCAGGGCCACGCGGTCACTCCAGCCAAGGCGGCTCAAAAAATTTTGAAGGGCGTGGACAAGGGCAAGTACCTCATCAACACCAGCCCCGACATCCCTATTGCCCGCTGGGCGCAGGTCAACGCCCCCTGGGCTTACAAAGGCGCGATGAAGGCGCTTAACGCTGGGTTCCGATGGGCGTCAAAGTAAGAACGGCAACGAGATCGAGGCGAGCAACACGAGCGCAATAAAAGCGAGGAACGCCTTGCCCTGCCAGTGGGCGTAGTTGAAGTCCATGCCAACCCCGAAGCGCTTGTCGACCATCACGGCCGGATCCTCCGGGTTGTAGTAGAACATGCCCCACTTGTAGTGCTCGTCGTTGTCCTGCCCCTCGCCGCTCGTGTTCGCTAGCGCGGACTGCTTCCTCGCCAGAGCCACGACCATGGCCAGACAAACCGCAAACACGAGCACGAGCGAACCGATTATGGCCGGAGCCACCCAGTCCGTGTGCAGCACGGTCACAACCTGCAGGCTAGCGCACATGATGGCCACCGCAACGTTCATCACCGCCAGCCACATCGCCGTATGACGCCGAATGATCTTCTGCGAGACCTTCCCCCGCAGCGACGTATCAGCTCGGGCCGGCACGCTAACGCGCAACAATACGACCGTAATCAGCGCAAAAAGCAGCACCATTCCCACACCAAAGAACGTCGGGAAGAACACCGAACCCACAGACTTGTTATCCCAACTATCTGGTTCGAAGCCACTGCCGAAATGAGTGGCGAAGCGCTCCGGAATATCACCCCACCGCGCGGCCACGTACCCGGCCGCGACAGCAAGCACAGCCAGTGCTGCCCAGGTGAAGGCCCATGCACGCTGCGGAGATGTGTCCTCTACCGGCGTGATCTCCCCGGCCACGACCGTGCGCACGCCGTCAAACCAGCCTTCCCGCTGCTTAGCCTCGCGTATTGGCTGCCCAGCCTGGTTGAGGTTCCACATAAAGAAACCCACCGGCACGAGGGTCAGCACTGCGCCAACCACTGGCACCACAGCGGCAGGTATCGCCAGCAGCGCAGAAACCACAGCCGCTGCAACCTGCCGTTTAAGGAACGTACCCTCTTGTCGCCGCACAACATCGTCGCCCCAATGTGTCTCCGGAACGCGCACGCCCAACCGTACGCCCGGCGACGACAGCTTTGGCGTGTACACCAGGATCAGCCCCACAAGCAGCGCTGTTACGCAAAACACTCCTGCCAGGAATGGATCGAATGCAATCATGATGGTTCTCCTATTCCCACTTCACCGCGAGGTCGTCAGCCGTCGCGCAAATGTCATCTGTCTTGAAGCCTTGCGCGAGCGCCCGCCACACCGTGGCCCGCAGATCCTCGCGCAGCTGTTCGCGCTGCTGTGCGCTAGGCCGCTTAGGCCGCGTAATCACGGTGCCCGATCGCGCCGCCGTGAGCACTAGCCCGTCTTCTTGTAGCTGGTCGTATGCCTTCTTCACTGTTGCGGGATTGACGCCATATTCCACCGCCAACCGCCTCACTGAAGGCAAGGATTGTCCGTCTTGCAGTTCGCCGGAGATAATCCCCGCCACGATTCCGTCGTGGATCTGTTGAGCGATCGGCACAGGCGAGTCGGGCTCCACGATGAGATACATGGGACGAAAACCTCCTTCAGAATCTGTATTACATATACTAACACACACTGTGTTACTACGGGTAATACAAAAAAATTTCTAGTTCGCTGTTCGATTAATTACTCCTCTACGCAAAGGGGTTGTCCGGAGCGGTTTATATACTGCCCACACAAGCCAAGAAAAATTTTTTGGCAACACCACCACACCACCTGCGAACAGGCAAAAAGGGGCAATACCGTGTTCGAGCATTCCACCACCACACCCTGCTGGCGCGTCACCGATCCGTGCGATCCATTGAGTGCCGCAACATGCGAAATCAACCGCGGCCACGTCAAACTCGCCGTGGCCTGCACTCCCGAGATAGACGAGTGTGTTATCGACGTTTCCACACGCCTCGCAGTGCGCTTGGGTTTAACGGAATACAGGGCACTCACTCTGGTTGAGATCGGCCACATGTTCCGCCGATTCCCCACTATCCGTGAGGCAGCAAATACGGGCGCTTACTCTCTTGACCTGCTTCGATGCATGGCCGAATGCCTCAGCCCGGTCAGCCAGAACATCCCTGAAATCTTCGAGGAAAAAATTTTTCAAGCGATCTCCCCCACCGTGCCCAACCAGGCAATGCTAGCCAGGGCCACGATCCGCAGCCGGCTAGAAAGAATCATTCGCAAGTACGACCCCCTTGCACTCCCGGAAGACTCGGCCGACACCGAAGACGGCTCCAACAAGCGCCTAGAAATCGACGATCGCCCGGATACCACCACTGTTTTCTTCTTGACGCTACCCAAGCTCGAAGGGCTAGAGCTTCAACGGACACTCAACAACGTGGTGAAGAACAACTCCTGTTCCCGCGCCGAAGCCCTGATGCGCCTGGTGCGCAGGCAGACCACGGCAGACATCACGCTAAACCTGTATCAAAGTACGGATCAGCCGGATGCCCAGATCTGGGCCGCGGGTGGCTGGGTCAGCTCAAAGGCCACGCAGAGATGGAAGGACCGCGTTACGCACGTCCAGTTCCCCGGTACGGCGAGCAACGAGGGCTACTCCCCCACACCTCTGGTGCGGGCCAGCGTGGAGGGCCGCGACGGAACCTGCCGCTTCCCGGGATGTTCGGTGCCCGCACACAAGTGCCAGCTGGACCACGTGCAGCGCTACGACCACGAAAACCCGCAGGCAGGAGGGCCTACGTCCACCTCAAACCTTCATTGCCTGTGCACGAAGCACCACAACGCGAAGACGACAGGATCCTGGGACGTCACCATCCACCCCGACGGCAACGAGACCTGGACAAGCCACGGCGACGGGCACACGGTGATGACGGCACCGAACGGTCCGCTAGGACGAGAAACCTTCGCCCAGCGGGCAGAGAATCGTCGACGGGCGGCCTAGCGTGGCTCGTCGACCGGGACTCCCATGACGTCCAGCGCCGTGGCCAGGCCGTCGTAGTTTGTGACTAGCATGACGAACGCAACCTGCTCCCGCTCACTCAGCCGATCCCGCACGCGCTGAGCCATATCGGCGGAAAGCCCACGATCGCGGACGAGCTGCTCGGCGGCGTCCAGCAACGTGCCTGGACGGCCAGTAAAGCCGTGTTCGGGTTGGAATAGGGCGTCGATATCCTTAACCCCAACCCTCGCCGCGAGGGCACGGTGCTGGTCGGCTTCGTAGGCGCTGCCGCGCAGGTAGGCGACGCGGAGGATGATCATTTCGGTTTCGATGCGCGAGAGGTAGCCGAAGGGCATCATCGAGCCACCGTAGAGCAGCCAGAAGAAGAACAACCGCGGGGCGCGGCCGATGGTGGCGAACACTCCGAGGTTCTTCTTCTTGGTTACGCGGGCCCCGATGCGCGTGGCGAAGGCGCCGAACGGGCCGAGGCGGCGCAGGTGCTGCTTACGCGATACAGGGCCGGGCCCCAGAGGTGTAGTTTTGTCTCCCATACTTCTGGGAGGTTAGTCGGTCGGGCTAGGACTCGCTGGAAATTGTGAGAACCTCGTAGCCGTCCTCGGTGACCAGCAGGGTGTGCTCGAACTGCGCGGTCCACTGGCGGTCCTTGGTCTGGACGGTCCAGTCGTCGTCCCAGACTTCGTAGTCAAGGCCGCCGAGGTTGATCATCGGCTCGATTGTCAGGGTCATGCCCGGTTCCAGCAGGTCGGTGTACATGGTTGGGCGGTCGTAGTGCAGCACAACAAGGCCGTTGTGGAAGGTCGGACCAACGCCGTGGCCGGTGAAGTCCTCCACGACGTTGTAGCCGAAGCGCTTGGCGTAGCTCTCGATCACGCGGCCGATGATGTTGATCTGGCGGCCCGGCTTGACGGCCTTAATGCCACGCCACATGGCCTTTTCGGTGCGTTCGACCAGCAGGCGGTGCTCTTCGGAGACGTCACCGGCTAGGAAGGTCGCGTTGGTATCGCCGTGCACGCCGTTCTTGTAGGCGGTGACGTCGATGTTGACGATGTCGCCGTCCTGGATAACGGTGCTGTCGGGGATGCCGTGGCAGATGATCTCGTTGAGGCTCACGCAGCAGGACTTCGGGAAGTGCCGGTAGCCGAGGGTGGAGGGGTACGCGCCGTGGTCGCACATGTATTCGTGCGCCACGCGATCGATCTCGTCGGTGGTCACACCGGGGGCGACGGCAGCCCCGGCGGCGTGCAGTGCGTCGGCGGCGATGCGGCTAGCTTCACGCATCTTTTCGATCGTCTCGGGCGTCTGCACCCACGGCTCACCAATGTTTTCTTGAACGCTGTCCTTCCATGCGTACTCCGGGCGCTCAATATTGGCCGGCACGGTGCGGATGGGGGTGGGCTTTCCAGGGGTCAATGGTGCTCGAGTCATGTCGCACCATTCTACTCCGGGCGCTTGGCTCCTGACCCGTCGAGGTTCTTGAAGAAGTTGGACGTTACCGCCGTGGCATGTTCGGACCCGCCGCCCAGCACAACCAGAGTGGCGAAAGCCAGGTCACCGCGATAACCGGCAAGCCAACTGTGCGAACCCCCATTGATTTCCGCCTCACCGGTCTTGGCGTACACCTCGCCGGCATCGGCTACGCCAGATCCAGAGCCGTTCGTGACCACGGCGCGCATCATCCGCCGCAGCTGTTCAATGACCTTGGGATCCAGCTTCTTTTTAGCATCCGTCTTGGCCTCTTCGTTCTGAGCCTTCGTGTGATGGTTCTCACCGCTGATCAGATAAGGAGTCGGTGCCCGTCCCGCAGCCACGCTGGAGGCCACCATGGCCATACCAAACGGGCTTGCCAGGTCGAGACCCTGGCCATACCCCGCCTCAGTACGGTCGAGCATCTTTTCGCCCTCGGGCACGGAACCGGTGATGGTATCTAGCCCCTCGATGTCGTAATCGGCTCCCAGGCCAAACTGCGAGGCAACGTCCTTCAGTTCGCCAGGCTTCAGCTTGGTAGAGATATCCGCGAAGGTAGTGTTGCACGATTTAGCGAAAGCATTTTCCAGTTGCGTGCTTCCCAGAGAGAAACTGTTGTAATTCGTCACGATACGCCCGCCAATATCCTGAGTGCCGGGGCAGCCGACAATGGAATCCGGAGTCAGGCCCTGCTTCTGCAGACCCGCATAGGCCGTGAGCATCTTGAACGTCGAACCCGGAGGATACTGTCCCATGAGGGCGACGTTTCCATCTTCGTCGGCCTTCTCCGACTGCGCGACGGCCAACACCTCGCCAGTGGAAGGACGCATGACAACCATCATCGTCTTCGAATCGGCGCGAGTATCCACTGCCTTCTGCGCTGCCTCCTGCACCTTGCGCGACAGAGACACGTGCACGCTTGGAGAAGCCTTCGGGTCCTCTCCCCCGACCTTCGCAACTTCATTCCCCTCGCTGGTAGCAGCGACTACCTTCCAGCCATTTTCTCCCTGCAGGTCTTCTTCAACAACGCTGCGCACGCGGGCCATGATGTCCGGCGCAAAGGACGGATCCGGGCGCACCAGGGAAGGCTCTTCGTTCATCCGCACGCCCTCAACGCCACCAAGGGCACCTTCCAAACGCTTACCTTGGGCCTGATTGACCGTCAGTACCGAGTACTCACCATCTACGTCTTTGGCCTCGTCGGCCTTCTTCACCGGGTCGATACTCGGAACCGACTTATCGGCACCACGCAAAGCGTCGAGCTCGCCGACAATGCGCCGCATAGTTCCGAGAACATCGGCGACCTTGTCCTTGTCGACAAGAATGCGGTACTGCCTACCAGGTTCCAACAGCACCGCGCCATCGGACCCTACGACATTTGCCACTTTCGCCGGCACGCTACGCAGCTCCAGGTGTTGGTTCGCACCCAGCTCCGGGTGAAGAACCGCCGGCTGCCAGCGCACGGACCAATCGTTCCCCGTGCGAGTAAGAGTCATGGAGGACTCATAGGCGAACTTACGTCCGCCGGGCAGGTCCCAGCGCAGTTCGTACTGTGCGGTTGCCTGATTGTCCTGGGTATTGACGCCCTTCAGCTCGGTCTGCAGGCCTTCGGCCTGCAGAGACGCCCACGCCTGTGAGATAGCTTGCGTGGCCTTGTCAGGGTTATCGGTCTCCCCTCCCGCGGTGGAGGCCTCGCCGGGAATGGAAAGAGCCGCTAGGAAGGCCTGTGCGGCGTCATCAGCAACATCGGGTTTCGGGGTGCAGGCAGCAACGCCCAGAGCGAGCCCAGCCGTCGTGACGGCGGCGGTGATGGCGCGGCGAGGTGTCCAAGAGGTGGTGCGCATAGCCTCAGAGATTAACAGGGCTAATCGATAATTCCGCGCTCCCTCGCCACAGCAACCGCAGCTGTCCTATTTTTTACGTTGAGTTTGGAGAAAACATGCGCCATGTGGGACTTCACCGTTGCCTCGGTGAGGATCAAGTTCTTCGCAATTGCGCGGTTCGACAGGCCTTGGCTAGCAAGCGTAAGGACCTCCTGCTCGCGGTTCGTCAGGGACTCAAAGGGATTGGCCAGGCGACCCCGAAGCTTGCCGATGATGTTATTGTTCATCACTGTTTGTCCGCCAGCGGCCTGGCGGATGCCCTCGGCCAGTTCTTCTGGGGCACAGTCCTTAAGGAGGTAACCAACTGCGCCAGCGGAAATAGCGCCGAGCACGTCACTGTCCGTGGAGTAGTTGGTCAGGATCAACACCTGCGGGGCAGGTCTATTCTTGCGGATTGCACGGGTTGCCCACGCTCCCCCGGACTCGGCACCCTCACTGCCGGGGCCTTCGCCAAAACGCAGATCCATCAGCACAACATCGGGCTGCTCTGCGGCAGCAATTGCGACGGCTTGCTCGGGTTCACCGACGGAGCCGATGATCTCCACATCGCTCGCTCCCCGCAGCATAGCCTCGATCCCAGCGCGAACAACCGGGTGATCATCGCAGATCAGAACGCGAAGATTTCCTGGCATCCTCTACTCCTAACGGATCGGCATTTGGATAGACACGCCGCAGCCAGCATCGGGCGCGCTTTCTACATGCATGGTCGCGCCGATGAGGTTAGCGCGGCGGCGTACACCGGCTAGACCTAGCGGTGAGAGGCTCAGCTTTTCAGCGGCGATCTTGCGAACCTGCTCCTCATCCATGCCACGACCATTGTCGACAACATCCAGGCTCAGTAGATCCTCCTGGTAGGTCAAGGTCACTCGCGCCTGCGTGGCCTCGGAGTGCTTCACCACATTGGAAACCAGCGATTGCGTAATACGCGTCAGCTCCTGTTCAGCCTTTTCATCCAGATCGTAGGGCGCCCCCTCGACCTCAAAGCTTAGGGATTCCCCCATCGGCGTGCCGGAGCACACACGAGCCAATGCGATAGGCAGGTCACCGCCGACCAGCGGGCCGGGCTGCAGGGCTGCGATAATGCGCCGAGTTTCCGCCAGGTTGTCCTCGGCAGTTGTGCGGGCGAGGCGAAGATCTTCCAGGATCTCCGGATCTTCCACCCGCTTTTCTACGGCCTGCAGAATCATGTGAATGGAGCTTAGGCCTTGTGCGACCGTATCGTGGATCTCCCCTGCCAGGCGCGTGCGCTCACCCATCTCCCCGGCATGTCGGCTCGCAGCCTCCCGGGCACTGGCCTCGTCGCGCAATTCTTTAAAGCCCAGGCCAACGACAGTGGCCACCACTGCGGCAACGATAGGCCCCAGGGCCTCGCCACTCTGGTAGATAGACAGGAACGTCACCACTACATTGCAGACGATTGCTGGCCACATTGGTAGCACACCAACGCATAGGAAGAACAGCGCAAACGCCATAAATGCCGCGCTCGGAGCAACTAGTAGTAGGCACGCCCAGGTGGCGATAACCAAAGTCAGCCACAGCCAAGTGGGGCGCAGCCACAGACCCATCACATAGATGAAGCACAGGGCGGCGGCATTCCACGACCAGCCGTCCTTAATGACCGTCACGGCCATCAGCAGCGCCATCAGCAGGTGTATGCCCACCCCAAGGTAGGACCACGCACGATTCAGCGCTACGACCTTGTTCGATTTAGCTTGGTGAATCATAGTCGCTTCTAAGTTTAGCGAGCGCAGGGTGTAGCCCGCCTCCACCTAAAGTATGAGTCGAGGACTACTACTTTGCCCGATGTGCTTTTCTTATTGCCCGCGCAGAATTAGGAGCATGTTAAGCAATAAGTCGTTAACCCCAACCCGGGGATTTATGTTCCAAGGGATACGCGAACTGCGCGGTTCCCGCGGCAAGACGGCGCTCATCATCACCACCGTTTTGCTGATCACCGCTATGGTCACTCTGCTGAGCTCCCTATCCGCAGGTCTGAGCTTCCAATCCGCCTCTGCACTGGAGTACAAGGTCGGTAGCAACCAACAGCTCGTGCTCAACGATGCTGGCGGCACTGTTTCCCTCAGCACTGGTTCGCTTAGTGACGCCCAAGCCCGCGAGGTTGAAAGCCGTGGCGGCGAGGTCGTCACTATGGCCCGCTCGAAAGATGCAGATGGTCAGTCATTCATCGCCATGTCCGATAACGGCAACAAGCCCAGCGAAGAGCTTTACCTAGAGCACCAGCCCATCCACTGGATGAGCACCGAAGAGGTAGAAAATCTGCCCGGCAGCTCCACCTTTGGCGTGGTCTCCAACGACGCGGAGCCAATCACCGGAACGGTCATGTTGAAGGGCAAGGAGGCGCTGAATGCCAGCGCGTCATACAAGGGCGAGCAGTCCTCCCTGAATCTGATGATCGTACTGCTCTACGTCATCTCCGCACTGGTGCTTGGCGCATTCTTCACGGTGTGGACAATGCAGCGCCTACGCGGCGTAGCGATCACCGTCGCCCTGGGTGGTACCCGCTCCAGCATCCTGACCGACGCCGTCGGCCAAGCATTGGTCGTCCTTATCGTCGGCATTTCCGCGGGCACCCTGCTCACCGTCGGTGTCGGTGGGTTCTTGGAGGGAATCCCCATGGATGTCTCCACCAACACCACTCTTATTCCGGCTGCCATCCTGCTGCTTGCGGGTCTGCTCGGCGCCGGCCTATCCATCATCCCCGTCATGAAGGTCGATCCGCGAAAGGCAATGAACTCATGATCTTCCCAGCACTTGAAGTAAAGAACATCTCCCTCGAGATCACCGACGGCACCACAAAGCGCAACCTACTCACGGACGTTTCTTTCAACGTTGACCCCGGTGAGGTCGTAGGCATCACCGGCCCCTCCGGCTCCGGTAAATCCACTCTGCTGTCCATTATCGGCTGCCTGGAAACCGCTACCTCCGGCTCCGCCGTTCTGCATGGTGAAACCACTTTGGAACTTGGCACCGTCGCGGGGCGCCAGGCAGCGGAAATCCGTCGTCGCCACCTCGGCATCGTGTTCCAGCAGCCAAACCTGCTGCCGTCGCTGACGGCTAAGGAACAGCTCATGGTGATGAACCGTCTGGATAAGCCATTCGGTATCAGCGGGAAAAGGTGGCGTCAACAGGAAGAAAAGGCCGAGCGTTTGCTGAAGGAAGTGGGCCTGGAAGGGCGCGAGGATGGGAAAGTCTCCGAGCTTTCCGGCGGCCAGCAAGCTCGTGTAAACCTGGCTCGCGCGCTAATGAATGACCCCTCCCTGCTGCTGGTTGATGAGCCGACCGCGGCCCTGGATACCACCAATGCACAGCGAGTCACCGAATTGATCGTGGATCTGGCGCGCGAGCGACACACGCCTGTGCTCTATGTCTCCCACGATCAGGAGCAGCTGACCAGGCTGGACCGCCGCATCGAGCTAGTCGACGGCAAGGTCCGCGAGGTAGAAATGGCGACTAGTTAGTCACCCGCACATCGGCCTTCTGGCCTTCGACAGCCTCAAGGCCCTCCTCATCGGCGATGCGCATAGCTTCCTCGATGAGGGTTTCCACAATCTGATCCTCGGGCACAGTCTTGATGACCTCACCCTTGACGAAAATTTGTCCCTTACCGTTGCCGGAGGCCACGCCCAAGTCGGCGTCACGGGCCTCGCCCGGGCCATTCACGACGCACCCCATAACGGCCACACGCAGCGGGAACTCCATGCCCTCGAGGCCCGCAGTAACCTCGTCGGCCAACTTGTACACATCCACCTGGGCGCGGCCACAGGACGGGCAGGACACGATCTCCAGTTTGCGGGGGCGCAGGTTGAGCGACTGCAGGATCTGGTCGCCCACCTTGATCTCCTCCACAGGGTCGGCGGAGAGAGACACGCGGATCGTATCGCCGATGCCCTCGGCCAGCAGCGCACCGAAAGCCACGGAGGACTTGATAGTTCCTTGGAAAGCCGGGCCTGCTTCCGTGACTCCCAAGTGCAGCGGGTAATCCGACTTAGCGGCAAGCTGGCGGTAGGCCTCCACCATCACGACCGGGTCGTTGTGCTTGACGGAAATCGCGATATCGCCGAAACCGTGCTCCTCAAACAGGCTGGCCTCCCACAGTGCAGACTCCACAAGAGCCTCGGGCGTGGCCTTTCCGTACTTTTCCATGATGCGCTTGTCCAGCGAGCCGGCGTTAACGCCAATGCGAATCGGAATGCCAGCGTCCCCAGCAGCCTTGGCAACTTCCTTAACTCGACCGTCAAATTCCTTGATATTGCCCGGGTTCACGCGCACCGCAGCACAACCAGCGTCGATAGCGCTGAAGATGTACTTCGGCTGGAAGTGAATATCCGCAATCACCGGGATCGGGGACTTCTTAGCAATAGCGGGCAGAGCCTCAGCGTCGACGGTCTTCGGGCACGCCACGCGAACAATATCGCAACCGGAAGCGGTCAGCTGAGCGATCTGCTGCAGTGTTGCGTTGACGTCGTGCGTCTTCGTCGTGGTCATCGACTGCACCGAGATAGGGTGATCGCTGCCGACCCCTACCCCGCCGACCATCAGTTGGCGCGTCTTGCGGCGCGGCGCCAAAACCGGAGGCGGACCGTCGGGGATACCCAGGGAAATACCAGACATGAACGAAGACAACCTTTCAGTCGTGAATGCCGTTAAACTGCCTTCCGATTCTACCGCGAGAATCTAGAAGATCCGGATTGGGTTCACTACATCGGCGATGATGACAATGATGCCGAATACCAACAAAACCGCTGTGGCCGCATAGGTCAGGGGCATGAGCTTGGTGTAGTCAGCAGGACCACCCGGCTGCTTACCGCGCAAACGGCGGAAGAAATCCCGAATCTTTTCGTAGATCACTACGGCAATATGACCGCCGTCCAGCGGGGGCAGCGGCACCAGGTTAAAGGCGGCGAGGAAGAGATTCAGGCTCGCCAAGGTCAAAAGGAAGCTCATCCACTGCTGGTACTGCACCAACTCTCCACCAACGCGAGAAGCACCCACCACACTCATGGGAGAATCATCGGCACGGTGGCCACCGAAGATGGATTCGACCACGCCGGGCACGCGCTGTGGCAGCTCAATGAGTCCGTGGAAAGTGTCATTGACCATTCCCCCGGTAAAGGCCAGGGTTCCGCCGACTGCGCTGGCGGGATTGTAGTGATTCATCACGAGCTGTGGACGCTTCGCCCGAATGCCGACAGCACCTGAGGTCATGGTGTTGCCCGCGGAGTTTACTCGCTCAACAAGTTGAATCTGGAGATCCAAATTCTTGTGCTGACCACCGCGATCGACGACTGCGGGGACGGTAATGCGATCCCCGACCTTCTTGCCGTCGTCGCTTGCGCGCTCGGCCTCGGCAGCAATGACCTTAGTGAAGGCTTGGAAATCTTCTGTCTCTTCGCCGTTGACAGAAAGGAATGTATCGCCGGTCTTGACGCCCGACTCCGCCGCCGGCCCGTCACCCGTACACTTCTGCAATGTGCCGTCCGCATTTTGGTTTGCAGGGGCGCACTGGGTGGATTCGACGGTGGGAGTGAAAACCACACTGCGATCCGGCAGTCCCCAGGCCAGAGCCACTCCATAGAGAATTCCCAGTGCCAGAAGGATGTTCATGATGATGCCGCCCAGCATCACGAAGATGCGACGGTGCGCCGGTTTGTCGTACATGGCGTACGGGCGCTCCTCGTCGGTCATATCATCCAGCTTCGTCATGCCGGCGATGTCACAAAAGCCGCCGAGGGGAATGGCTTTCAGCCCGTACTCAGTGTGTCCCTTGCGGAAGCTAAAGAGCGTCGGGCCAAAGCCGATGAAGTAGCGCCTCACCCGCATGCCGGACATACGGGCGGCGATAAGGTGCCCTGCCTCGTGCAGGGCGATGGAAAGGGCAATGCCTAGAGCGAAGAGAAGTACCCCTAGTCCGAAAGCCACGTGGCCATCCTTTCGTGTGCCTTCGCCCGAGCTTCGCGCTCCGCGGCCAGCACATCCTCCAAGTCATTGGGTTCGGCGGACAGGTGCTGGCAGGCCTCCATGGTTGCTGCGACCGTATCCACGATGCGGGGGAAGCTAAGCCTGCCGTTTAGGAACTCGACAGCAGCTTCCTCGTTCGCTGCATTATAGACCGCAGGCATGGTGCCGCCGGAAGTGACTGCCTGGCGCGCCAACATCACGGCCGGGAAGACATCATCGTCCAAGGGCTCGAAGTGCCAGTCGGTGGCACCGGAAAAGTCCAGCTTGGGTTGGGCGTCGGCAATTCGATCCGGCCAGCCGAGAGCTAGCGAGATCGGCAGCTTCATCGATGGTGGGGAGGCCTGAGCGATGGTCGCACCATCGATGAAAGTAACCATGGAGTGCACGATCGACTGCGGGTGAACGGTCACTTCGATCTTTTCCGCGGGAATACCGAACAGCAGGCTTGCTTCAATGAGCTCCAGGCCCTTGTTCACCATGGTGGCCGAGTTCAGAGTATTCATTTGCCCCATAGACCAGGTGGGATGGTTGGCGGCCTGCAGCGGAGTGACGTCCTCCAACTGCGCACGCGTATAGCCACGGAACGGGCCGCCGGAAGCTGTCAGAACTAGGGAGTCCACTTCATCTACCCGCCCTGAACGGAGGCACTGAGCCATTGCAGAGTGTTCAGAATCCACGGGAATCAACTGATCCGAGTCCGCGGCTTTCAACACGAGCTGGCCGCCAGCGACGAGCGATTCTTTGTTAGCAAGGGCGAGTTTGGCCTGCGTGCCGAGTGTCGCCAACGTGGCGTCAAGCCCCAAAGAGCCGACGAGGGCATTAAGGATGACGTCGCTCTCCCCCAGCGTCGGGCCGATTTCCTCGACCAGCATGCGGGCGGAGTCCTTCCCGCGGATGCAACGGCTGCCGAATTCCCCGTCCAACCAATCCGCCGTGCGCGCCGAGGCCACAGCAACGCATTGCAGGTCCAGGCCAAACTCGCGCACCTGCTGCGCCAACACGTCGGGTTTGGAGCCGTGTGCGGAGATGCCTACAAGCTCGAATCGCTCCGGGTTATCCGCTATGACCTCTAGTGCCTGTGTGCCGATGGAACCGGTGCTGCCAAGGACTATTACTCGCTTTTTCACGCGGCCTATTCTATTTCTTTTCTTCTGGACGCCCCGCCTCCACACCTAAATTGGGTACTTTCCTGGGCACGCACACGTCCGGATAGGGAAAAACCGGGCGCGATGTGTCAAAATACGAGAGATAGATTTTTTTGACCTTCAGGAGGAAACGGTGGCGCACCACTCTAAGGAAGCTGAAGTTTACAACGGCGTATCCACCGCGGACGTTCCGTCTGCGGCTTGGGGCTGGAGCGAGCTTCCGCGTCGCGGAATCATCACCGCCGGTGTTATCGGCGGCCTGTTCTTGCTGGGCATGCTGTTCGGCAACCACAAGGGCAATGTGGAAAACATCTGGCTGATCGCCCTGGCAGTTGTGGTCTTTCTCGGTGTGGGTCTGTGGGCTGCTCGTCCGTCTTTGGGCAAGCCCCGCAAGACTGTGACCGCTCGCAACAAGCCCGAGGGGCACGTAGAGCCGGTATGGTCCGCTGACCAGCTGAACCTCACGGGCGCATACTCCAACCTGTCCGACGATGAGCTGCGTGCACAGAACATCGATCCGGCATCGGTAACCCGCTAGTTTTAGCTCCCCCCTTACACTGCGCAGGCTCCCAACAGCCTGCGCAGTTTTTTACCGTTCCTCTGCCGCTAGCTGGCCACAGGCAGCGGCAATTTCCTGCCCCTTGGTGTCACGCACCGTACAGGGCACACCTTGAGCCTCCACACGGCGGACGAACTCATCCTGCCTTTCCTTTGGCGAGGCATCCCACTTCGAGCCTGGAGTTGGGTTCAGTGGAATAACGTTCACATGCACCTTCGTGCCCAGCGCCCCACGCAATTTCTTGCCCAGTAGGTCGGCGCGCCAAGGCTGATCATTCATATCGCGGATCAAGGCGTACTCGATGGAAACGCGGCGCCCGGAGGTGTCGGCGTAATAACGGGCAGCATCCAGTACCTCCTCCACCGACCAACGGTTGTTGACGGGAACGAGTTCATCGCGCAGCTCGTCGTCCGGAGTGTGGAGCGAAACCGCCAGACGAACCTTCATCTGCTCGTCCGCCAATTTGCGAATCGCCGGGGCCAGCCCCACCGTCGAGACAGTGATGTTGCGCTGGGAAATGCCAAAGCCATCCGGAGCTGGAGCGGAGATCTTGTGGATCGTCTCCACCACGCGCTTATAGTTCGCCAGCGGCTCACCCATACCCATAAAAACAATATTGGAGAGGCGCCCGCCCTCGTCCTGCATTACCTCAGCAGCTGCGCGAGCCTGTTCCACCATTTCACCGATGGATAGGTTACGGTCCAGTCCTCCCTGCCCCGTCGCACAGAAGGGACAGGCCATACCGCAGCCGGCCTGAGAGGAAATGCACAACGTCGCCCGATCCGGGTAGCGCATGAGAACGCTTTCCAGCATCGTGCCATCGTGCAAGCGCCACAAGGTCTTCCGCGTCTCCCCGTCGTCGGCCTCCATGTTGCGGATGGGCTGCATAAGCTCTGGGAACAGCGCCTCCTTCACCGCTGCGCGCTTCGCCTCGGGCAGATCCGTCATCTTCATCGGGTCACCCTGCAGGCGGCCGAAGTATTGACGCCGAATCTGATCTGCCCGGAACTTCGGCAAACCGAGCTCCTGGACCTTCTGCTGCAAGGTCTCCGAATCAAAATCCGCCATATGCGCCGGCGGCATTCCCCTTTTGGGTGCTGCAAACTGAAGTTTCACTGGTGTAGCCATTATGCGCCCCATTATTGCACGGGCCGGGGGTAACCCTCACATCGCCGAAATCTGAACCCAGGGTGCTTTTGCCGTTGAATGGTGGGTATGAACGAGAACCTAAATCAGCAGCCCGAGCCGACACCGCAGTCGGCGTCACCAGAAAAGACGCCAGAACCGGTACAACGACCAACGTCGGCACCGACCCCAACACCAACTCCAACACCAACTCCAACACCAACTCCAGCACCGGTACAAAAGCCAGAGCATCGCGAGGTTAAGAAATCCCTGGCGGGCACCACGTGGGTCGGATTGATCGTCGGTGTGCTGCTGCTGATTGTGTTGCTCGTTTTCATCCTCCAGAATCAAGAATCCGCCGAGCTGCAGCTCTTTGCATGGACGATGACCTTCCCAATTGGCGTGGGCATGCTGATCGCAGCGATCATCGGAGCACTGATTATGGCGCTGGTTGGAGGCGTGCGCATCGTACAGCTACGAAAGCAGGTTCGGGAGTAACTACACTTCCGCCTTCTACACACCGCTGAGCATATTCAGCACGACCCAGGTGATCATCGCCGATGGCAGCATGCCATCCAGGCGATCCATGAGGCCACCGTGTCCCGGCAGCATTCCTGACATGTCCTTGATGCCGAGATCGCGCTTGAACTGCGACTCCACGAGGTCACCGAGCGTGGCGCAGCAGGCAAGGCCGGGCCCGAGTAACAAGCCGATCCAGAACGGGCCGGAAAGAAGCAAGGTCACACACGCCACGCCAATGGCGGTGGATAGAATAAGCGAACCGACGAAGCCCTCCCAGGACTTCTTCGGACTGACGGCAGGCGCCATTGGGTGGGATCCGAAGAGCACACCAGCGATATATCCACCCACGTCGGAGCCGACAACGCACAGCATGAATGTGACAATGAAAGCCCAACCGTCAATGTGATCGCGCTGCATTCTCGAGAGCATCGCGGCGAAGCTGCCGAACAGCGGGATCCAGGTCAGAACGAAAATGCCGACCGCGGTATCCCGCAGGTAGTTATGCGGTGGTGAGGAGCGCCCATAGTGGAAAAGACGCGTGACCATTACCATCAGCACACTGATAACAAAGCCCGCCAGGGCTCCCGTTGGTCCGAAAGGCCAGGATAGCCACACGATCACCTGCGCGCCTAGGAAGAGCACAGGAAGGTTCAGTACATACCCGCCCTCGTACAGACGTCGCCATACTTCGTAGACGGCCAGCGACATGGCAAGGGCGACCAGGGGGTACCACGCAAAGGGAGTGAACAACCCCGCGATGGCAATGGCCCCTAGAAAAACTCCAACGGCTATAGCCTGCTTGAGGTCACGGCCGGGACCATTCTTTGGTTTCGGGCGAGCAGAGATGGGTACAGAGCCTTTCTTGCGCGGGCACAAAAGAGTGCAGGAGAGCTAAACCTCCAGCAGTTCCTTTTCCTTAGCCTCAACCAGCTCATCGACGCGCTCGACGTAGCTGTGAGTGATCTTCTCCAGATCCTTCTCGGCTGCGCGAACCTCGTCTTCGCCGGCCTCGCCGTCCTTCTGGATCTTCCCCAGCTGTTCCATGCCCTTGCGGCGGATATTACGGATGGCGATCTTTGCATCCTCGCCCTTAGACTTAGCCATCTTAACCATGTCCTTACGACGCTCCTCGGTAAGCTGCGGAATGGTCACCCGCAGCACCTGGCCATCGTTGGTGGGGTTGACGCCCAAGTCGGAGTTGCGGATAGCGTTCTCGATCTCTCCCATGGTGGACTGCTCGTAGGGCTTGATCAGCAGCATGCGCGGCTCCGGCACACTAATGGTAGCCATCTGGGTGATCGGAGTGGGAACCCCGTAGTACTCAGCTACCACGCCGTTGAACATAGACGGGTTCGCGCGACCGGTACGAATGGTCGTCAGGTCTTCGCGGGCGTGCTCCACAGAGCTGGTCATGCGCTCTTCGGACTCAAGCAGAATATCGTCAATCATGTTTAAGAATTTACCAGCCTATAGTGGGGAAAGTGTTGAGGTGTCGGGGTCGTGTTGGCACTAGCTTGTGCTGACATTGCTGTCGACGAGAGTGCCGATACGCTCGCCGGCGACGGCACGGGCAATATTGCCCTCGGTCAGCAGATTGAACACCAGAATCGGCATCTTGTTGTCCATGCAAAGGGAAAACGCGGTGGCGTCGGCAACCTTTAGGCTCTTCTCGATAACCTCCCACGGAGTGATCTCGTGGAACAACTCCGCATCCGGGTTCGTGCGCGGATCGTCGCTGTATACGCCGTCGACGGCCTTAGCCATAAGCAGCACCTCACAACCGATCTCCAAGGCACGCTGAGCAGCGGTGGTGTCAGTGGAAAAGTACGGCATACCCATACCTGCACCGAAGATAACAACGCGCCCCTTCTCCAGGTGACGAGATGCGCGCAACGGGAGGTACGGCTCCGCCACCTGCGTCATCTGGATAGCGGTCTGTACGCGGCAGTCCACGCCTTCTTGCTCCAGGAAATCCTGCAGAGCCAGGCAGTTCATGACCGTGCCGAGCATGCCCATGTAATCGGAGCGGGAACGATCCAGGCCGCGCTGCTGCAATTCAGCGCCACGGAAGAAGTTGCCACCGCCGATTACCACCGCTACTTCCACGCCGGACTTGGAGACCTCGGCGATCTGACGCGCGACATTCTGCACAACATCGGGATCGATGCCGACCTTGCCACCGCCGAACATCTCACCTCCCAGCTTCAGCATGACGCGCTTGTAGCCTTCACGGTTTTCGGCTGTAGTCACCGTAGTTGCTCCTTAGTTTCGACAGTTTCGATTTTTCGACGTGGTTCAAACTGGTGGCCAGTTTACCCCACCTCTACAACAGAAAAAGTCCCCGGCACCCTATCGGTGCGGGGACTTTTGTAGCTAAGCCTGGTGGCTATTTAAGCCTGGCCAACCTCGAAGCGCTTGAAGCCCTTCAGGGTCACGCCAGCCTCGTCCATAACCTGCTTAACAGACTTCTTGGACTCGGTGACAGACGGCTGATCCAGCAGGCAAACGTCCTTGAAGTAGCCCTTCAGGCGACCCTCGATGATGTTCGGCAGAGCCTTCTCCGGCTTGCCCTCCTCGCGAGCGGTAGCCTCGGCGATCTCGCGCTCCTTGGCGACAGTCTCGGCCGGAACTTCGTCGTTGCTCAGGAACTTAGCCTTCAGAGCGGCAACCTGCATAGCGGCAGCCTTAGCTGCGCCCTCGTCATCGCCCTCGTAGGAGACCAGTACGCCGACTGCCGGCGGCAGGTCTGCGGAACGGTGGTGCATGTAGACGGCAACCTTGTCACCCTCGATGGTGGTGGCGCGCTTCAGCTCCAGCTTCTCGCCGATCTTTGCGGACAGCTGCTGCAGGGCGTCGATTGCCTTCTGGCCATCAACCTCGACTGCCTCGAGCTCTTCGCGGGAGTTAGCCTTAGCCTCTGCAGCGGCAGCCGCGACCTTGTCGGCGAACTCGATGAACTCGGAGTTCTTAGCGACGAAGTCGGTCTCAGCGTTAACCTCGATCATGGTGTTGCCGGAAACGGCAATCAGACCCTCGGAAGCGGAGCGCTCTGCGCGCTTGCCGACGTCCTTAGCACCCTTGATGCGCAGGATCTCGATGGCCTTGTCGAAGTCGCCTGCGGCTTCTTCCAGGGCCTTCTTGCAGTCCATCATGCCGGCGCCGGTGATCTCGCGGAGCTTCTTTACGTCTGCAGCGGTGTAGTTCGCCATGTGGGGCGATCCTCCTTCTGGTGGAAGTGTTTCATAGTGGCTGAAATAACAGTTTTTAAAATCAGTCCTGTTTTCCAGCCTAGGTTACAAGTAACGCCCACGCCCGTCGGACACGGGTCTAAAACTGTGTCCCATACGGGGGTGGGCGCTATTCGCTGGCCAAAAGCAGCCTATGCCTCGGAAGACTCGGTCTTCTCAGCCTCTGCCTCGGTAGCCTCGGCCGGTGCCTTCTCAGCGTCGCCAGCGGCTTCCTTAGCAGCAGCCTCCTGGCGCTCAGCGCGGGCCTGGCGGCCAGCTTCAACAGCGGAGGAGATGATGCTGGTCAGCAAAGTTGCGGAACGGATTGCATCGTCGTTGCCCGGGATCGGGTAGTCGACAACGTCCGGGTCGCAGTTGGTGTCCAGGATGGCAACAACCGGGATGTTCAGCTTCTGTGCCTCGGAGACAGCGATGTGCTCCTTGTTGGTGTCGACGATCCACAGTGCGGACGGGGTCTTGGTCATGTCCGCGATACCGCCCAGAACGCGCTCCAGCTTGTTGCGCTCGCGGGTCAGCATCAGAACTTCCTTCTTGGTGCGGCCCTTGTAGCCGTCCTCAGCTGCGTCCATTGCCTGCAGCTCCTTGAGGCGGTGCAGACGCTTAGCAACAGTCTGGAAGTTGGTGAGCATACCGCCGAGCCAGCGGTGGTTGACATAAGGCATGCCCACGCGCTCTGCCTCGTTAGCAACGGCTTCCTGAGCCTGCTTCTTGGTGCCGACGTACAGGATGTTGCCGCCGTGGGCAACGGTCTCCTTGACGAACTCGTATGCCTCGTCGATGTAGGTCAGGGTCTGCTGCAGGTCGATGATGTAGATGCCGTTGCGGTCGGTGAAGATGAAGCGCTTCATCTTCGGGTTCCAACGACGGGTCTGGTGACCGAAGTGGACACCAGCGTCCAGCAGCTCGCGCATAGTAACAACAGCCATGGTGTTACAGGGGCGTATCTTCTTCTAGCCGACCATGTGGCCGGCGCCGCCCCTTCCTCGCTTTCAAAGTTTAGGGTTTGACGGTTTTCTTCACGATGCACTCGACACTCACTGTACGTGGGTGGCTTATGCACCATCCTGGCAGATATTCCCCGATGTAGCTGTGGCTCGCCATGTTCGCCCGCTTACGGGACCGTGCTGGTGAGCCATTGTGTGGGGTGCGAATTATCTACGCGTAGTCAGTAGCCTTGCTTCACCCCGCGGTCTTCGCGAAACCACTTGCACTTCCTTGAGCGGTGCAGAGACGAATCCGGACATACTGCGCTTGCAACACTACCCCCTTTCACGCAGCTAAAACAAGTCCACTACACCGCGCGTCGCACGCAATCTGTGGACAACTTTGACTTATCCACAAACTCGTTCGCTTACTCTTTCTTTTTGGTGACGCCCCCACGCATCATTTCTAACCATGACCCCTTGGTTCTCACGTGTTCTGTACAGCGCTTTTGCAACGGTTTCCCTGTTGTATGCCGCTCCCCTGTCTCCTGCCGTCCCCAGTGCTTCATTTCCGGAGCATTCCACCCAGATTGTGCGTTCTCATCGTCTACCCACTTCCAAGGATGCGACGGTACTCTGTGCTGCGGACATACCCGATCAGGTGTGGAAGCCCGGGCACCGGGGTGTGGATCTCCAGGCAACTCCCGGGCAGGTCATCGTGGCGAGCCGGGGCGGCATTGTAGCCTTTGCCGGCGTGGTGGCAGGCACTCCTGTGGTTTCCATTAGTCACTCGGACGGTATCCGCACGACGTATGAACCGGTGCTGGCTCGGGTAAAAGCAGGACAACAGGTACACCGGGGTGAGCCCATCGGCGTGCTTGCGGATGCCACAGCCCTGCCGGACTATGCCCGTACATCACCAGGACTGTCGTGGGGCGCGCGTATTGAGGGCAAGGAGCGAAAGTATATAGACCCGATGACGCTGCTCGGCAGTGTGCGCGTCAGGCTCTGGGATGTGCCTGGTTAAAAACAGCCTTCAAACGTTCGGTACCTACGTGGGTGTAAATCTGCGTGGTGGACATATTCGCATGCCCCAACAGTTCTTGGACGACGCGCAGATCAGCTCCGCCTTCAAGGATTGCAGTGGCTGCAGAATGTCGCAGACCGTGGGGGGAAAGTTTCGGACCGGGTCCTGCCTGAGTGACCCTGTTCACCACATTGCGAACCTGACGGGGGTCGATGCGCTTGCCGCGCACTCCGACGAAGAGCGCCGAAGTTTCTTTTGCCATTTCTTTGCGCACGGATAGCCACTGCTCCAGCGCTGACACCACTGTGGCTCCGAAAGGAACGACCCGCGTCTTATTTCCCTTACCCGTGACACGCAGGAGGTTGTTGGAAAAGTCAACGTCGTCGACATCACACCCTGTCAGCTCAGAGACGCGGATACCCGTGGCGTAGAGGAGCTCGACCATGGCCCAGTCGCGAATGCCGGTAGGTGTGGCATTTTCCGGCTCGGTGCGCAGCCCGTCGAGTAGCTCGGAGGCCTGGTCGGCGCGCAATACTCGCGGGAGCGTGCGCTGCGGTTTCGGGGCTTTAAGTGCGGCAACGGGATTGGCGCTAACGAACCCACGGTGTGCCAGGAAGGCTCCAAAGCCCCGCATGCTGGAGGCGAGACGGGAAAGGCTTGCTCGACTTGCCCCGCTGTCTACCGCCCAGCCGAGAACATCACGAGCTCGGTCGAGATCAAACTCCTCGATCCGCTCCTGCCCCTCCAGGGCGTTATCAAGGTCTCGGCGATACGCGCGAATGGTGTTTTCGCTGCGCCCCACCACATGGCGGAGGTGCTGTTCATAATCGTCCAGTGCGGCACTCAACGATGCCTTGTTGCCGACGGGACGGGAGTTGCTCATGTGACTAATGTAGCCGGTCACTCAACCCTAATCCAGCAATCCGCCTCTCTGCGAAGCCTGCCCATCGCTTCCAAGTCGCGTAGGCAGCGGATCACCGTACGAGCTGGCAAACCGGTGGCCTCCACCAATTGAGACAGCCGACCTTCACTCCCCCGGCCGGAGGGCAAACCTGCGGCGTCAAAAATGGCTGTCTGCTCCCAGCTCAGAAGAGACGAGCGATCTTCTTCGGCAAACCCCAGACTCATCTGCTCCCCCAGGGGGCTTAGGTCTTCAATCAGGTCTCGGGCGCTGACTGCCAGCGTGGCCCGCGAGGTGCGAATACGGTCGAGGCACCCCAACGACGCATGCGAGGTCACCGGCCCAGGCACCGCGAAAGTTGGTTTAACGAAGGCCTCCGCCCAGTTCAAGGTGTTGAGCGCCCCGCTCCTAAGGGGCGCCTCCACCACCAAAGTCGCCTGGCCAAGTGCTGCGGCGATGCGGTTACGAGTAAGGAAACGGTGGCGCGCAGGCGGAGTGCCAGGAGGATACTCACTGATCACCAGTCCCCCTGCGGCAATGATGTGCTCGAATAGCTCTGTGTGAGCCTTGGGATAAGGAATATCCAAACCGCAGGCCATCACCGCCACCGTAGGCGCTTTAGACTGCAGAGCCGCCCGGTGGACAAGTGCATCGATTCCCACCGCACCCCCGGAGATCAGGCTAAAACCCGCATCGGCCAGATCTCCAGTGAAAGACTGCGTGACCTGCTCGCCGTAGCGCGTCGCCGCGCGTGTGCCTACGACGGTGACGGAGCGTCGCACGGCAACATCCAGGCGAATATCTCCACGCACCCACAGCGCAAACGGCGCGGCGGCCTGTCCGCGCACGGAAGAATCATGGTCTGCACCTGAATTGGCCATGCGCATGAAGCTGGCGCTAAGTTCCTCCGGCCATTCATCGTCCTCGGGTGTGACAAGTCGCCAGCCGCGCGCAGCAGCCAGCTCAATGTCCTTTGATGGATCCTGTTCATATCGCTGTGAAGTCGCGTCGGCCAGTTCATCGGGCAGTCTGCCACCCCGGCGCGCCAATGCCTCGGCGACCGCTTTAACCTGCGACGCCCCAGCCTTTTCCCATCCTTCCGGCCAGAGCAAGTCCAGCACATCAGTCCGGGAAGCTTCTACGACGCGTCGCAGATAGGCCCACTCATAGAGATTGTCAGTGGTTGTCATGGCTTATGCCACCTCCGTTAGTTCCTGGTCTGCGCCGAAGAGCTCCACCGCGTCGCTGATATGCCCCAGATGTGGCGCGGGTGCAGACTCCAAATCCGCGAGTGTCCACGCCACACGGATGGTGCGGTCAACACCCCGCTGGGTGATAGTGCCTGTTCGAAGCATGTCCTCGAGCAGCAACTCACCGGCTTCATCTACTCCCACCTCCCGCAAATCCTTTCCGGGTACCAGGGCGTTGCTGGCTGTGCCCCACCGCTGACGCGCACGATCCCGCGCTGCAGCTACCCGCTCTGCCACCACCGCGGTGGACTCAGACGAGTTTTTAAGCCCCGCTATCTGCGGTCGCCCCGTAGTGCGGGCAAACACGTCCACCCGATCGCGAAGCGGGCCAGAAAGCTTCGCCTGATATCTGAGCCGGGTTCCGGAAGGACATGTGCAGTCAATGGCCAGCTCTGCCCCGCACGGACAGGGATTCGCGGCTAATACCAGCTGGAAATCCGCGGGAAAAGTCGAAATCCGTTGTGCACGCACAAGCTCTACCCGGCGCAGCTCCATGGGCACGCGCAGAGTGTCGAGGCAGTCCCGGCGCGCCTCACTGACCTCATCGAGAAATAGAACACCGTGGTGTGCGAGACTCACCGCTCCGGGAACTGGCACACGTCCTCCACCAATCAATGCCGCTGGAGTCACAGAATGGTGCGGGGCGATGAAAGGCCTTCGACCGGCAAGCACCTCCGAAAGATTCCCCTTGACCCCCGCTAAAGAATGCACGATGGCAGCCTCCACCCGCTCGCTATCGCTCATTGGCGGCAAGATTCCTGGCAACCGCTCAGCCAGCATGGATTTGCCGCTTCCCGGAGGTCCAATAAGCAACAGGTTATGTCCGCCTGCCGCAGCAACCTCTACTGCCCGGCGTGCCGCCGGTTGTCCCAACACCTCCGCCAGATCCCCCACCTCACGGGGAGGCACCTGTTGCCCTGGTTGTGCTTCCGGTAAGTCTCCGCCTCTTAACCACTCGATAACGCTAGCGAGATTGCGGGCTATCCGCACCGTTACCACCGACTCCGCTGACTCCGCTGCCTCCGCCGCAGCGGCAGCCTCTGCCTCATTGCCCGCCGGAACCACAACCGTGGAAAAACTCTCCATCGCCGCGGCCAATACAAGAGCAAACACCCCTTGTACAGGGCGAATCTGCCCATCGAGTCCCAGCTCCCCCACTAGGACAGTTGCAGACAGTCTGCCAGCCACCACTGCGTCCTCCGCAACCGCGGAGAGCATCGCACACACCATCGCCAGGTCGTATCCCGCCCCCTGCTTCGGCAACCCAGCTGGTGACAGACTCATCACCGTCCTCGACCCCGGCCACGCCACGCCCGAGTTCTTTAACGCCGAGCGGATGCGGTCCTTCGCCTGCACCACCGCGGTATCCCCCATACCCACAATCGAGATGCCGGGAAGCCCCCTACTCACATCACATTCGACGGTAATAACCGTCCGCCGCGTCCCCTCCAACGCCAGCGCTTGCGCATGCCCTACAGCCATCGGTCACCACACCCCCTGGACATGCTCCCGCACGCCCTGCGGACCAACGTCGATCACATCCACGCGCATTCCCCCGGAAAAGCGCACCCCCTCGCGATTCTGTTCCAGCCACAGGCCAGCCACGGTGCGTATCCGTCGCAGCTTCCGCTGACCGACAGCTGCCACTCCGCCCCCATCGGAGTCCGAGGTGCGATACTTCACCTCGATAAAGGCGAGATCGCCCTCAGGCGTGCGTGCAACTATATCCAACTCCCCGTAACGAGTATGGAAATTGCGTTGCAGTACCTCATATCCCGCCCGCTGCAGATAGTCCGCGGCTAGGTTTTCCCCTGCGTTACCCACCCGCCGCTTGTTCACCGTTGGCACTGTCGCTTCCCCTCACTTCCTCGCGTCCCCTACCTTTTCGATCGGCACCGGCTCTTTCACGGCCAGCACCTGGTTCACAAGTGTGGAGCATTATCCACGCGAGGGGGCGTCACCAAACAAAAAGGCAAAGCAAAAGCCCAGGGGTCTGTGGATAACCTCTGGGCTGTGAATAAGAAGGGAATGTTACTGGTTAGTCCGGCAGTTGCAGCTCGGGCTTGTCGAGTTCCTCGATGTTGACGTCCTTGTAGGTGATGACGCGAACATAACGGACAAAGCGGGCAGGCCGGTACATATCCCACACCCAGGCATCGGACATGCGGACTTCGTAGTACACCTCGCCGCCGGAGTTACGGGGAATCAGCTCAACGGCGTTGGCCAGGTAGAAGCGGCGCTCGGTCTCCACCACATAGGAAAACTGGCTGACCACGTCGCGGTACTCGCGGTACATCGACAGTTCGACGTTAGCTTCGTAGTCGTCTAGTTCCTCAGCGCTCACGGACTTACCCTCGATCCTTTCCCTCTAGCCACTGCCGATGCGCAGCGGCCACGTTCTTGTAACTGTAGCGGTGATAAGGGGTGCCACCATGCAGACTCACCGCGTTCATGTGTGCCTTGGTGCCATAGCCCTTGTGACTAGCCAAACCATACCCCGGGAACTCTTCGTCGAGGGTTCGCAACACTCGATCCCTGGAAACCTTTGCCAGCACGCTTGCCGCACTAATGCATTTCGCCATCTGGTCGCCTTTGATCACTGGCAGGTGCGGCATAGGAAGTCCCGGCACCTTGACCGCGTCGGTCAACACATACCCCGGCTGAACGTCCAATGCCGCGACTGCGCGACGCATACCGGAAACATTGGCGTGCTGGATACCAAAACTGTCGATATCCGCAGCGCTGATGTGGATGATCGAATACGCCACGGCGACGTCCTTGATGACCTCAAAGAGGCGCTCGCGGGTCTTCTCGGTGAGCTTCTTCGAATCGGTGAGCCGCTCCAGCCCCGCACCGTCTAAATCAGTGGGAAGGATGCACGCCGCAATGGAGATCGGCCCGCAGCAGGCGCCACGACCGGCCTCGTCCACCCCCGCTACGGGCCCCAGCCCCGCGGCTTCTAACTCGCGTTCCAAGGAGCTTTAGCCCTGGATCGGCAGGGAGTCCACGCCACCGATACGGTTAACTGGCAACAGAATGGACTCGACCTCGCCGACGATGTTTTCCACCGGGATGGTGCCCTGGTGCTCATCCCCCATGTGCGCGCGAGAATCCAGGGAGTTGGTGCGGTTATCGCCCATAACCCAGACGGCATCATCCGGCACGGTAACCGGGCCGAAGTAGTTACCCTGGCATTCCTTAGATCCCATGGTGGGGTCGATCGGGTTGACGGGCGGATCCATCGTGTAAGAATCATCGACCTTCTTACCGTTGACCATGATTCCCGGGTCGCCCTCCTGGCACTGCACCGTCTGCCCACCGGTGGCAATCACGCGCTTGACCAGGGTATTTTCATCGGGAGCGACAATGCCGATGGTGGCGCCGAGGTTCTGCAGGCCACGCACGACACCATTGGAACTGCGACGGGAAGTGTATTCTTCATTCCACGATTCGGTGCCCACGAAGACAATTACGTCGCCCGGATCAGGCATCTTGTTGCCACGATAAGCCAGTTTGTTGACGAAGATGCGGTCGGGTGTACATCCCTGACAGCCGTGGAGAGTGGGTTCCATCGACTCGGAAGGAATCAAGTACATGCGGCCAACGAAGTTGTTGAACGCTCCTAGCACTAGCATCGTCACCAGGATGATGATCGGCATTTCAACCCACCATGGGTAGGTCTTCTTCTGCTTCTCTTTCTTCTTTTTGTTAGGTGACGCCCCATCCTCCGGCTGCGCAGCGGCCTTCGGTTCACCATTGGCGCCTTCCGGGGCTGGGCGCTGGGTGGGGTACTCGCCCGGCTGGCCAGGGAGCTGCTGGGGATCGTTCGGTTCCTGTCGATGAGTCACAAATAGCCAGGATACCAGTGGCAGGAAAAGCAAAAAACCCAGCCACGAAACTGTGGCTGGGTAGTTAGCACTTAGGGGGTAAGTACTAGCGGCGCTCCTTGATGCGGGCTGCCTTGCCGCGACGCTCGCGCAGGTAGTACAGCTTCGCACGGCGAACCTTACCGCGGGACAGAACGTCGATGTGGTCGATGTTCGGGGAGTGAACCGGGAAGGTACGCTCCACACCAATGCCGAAGGAGATCTTACGGATGGTGAAGGTCTCGCGGATGCCGGAGTTCTGACGACGGATTACAACGCCGCGGAAAACCTGCAGACGGGACTTGCTGCCCTCGATAACCTTGACGTGAACGTCCAGGGTGTCGCCAGGGCGGAAATCAGGAATGTCATCGCGCAGCTGAGCTGCGTCAACCTTGTCAAGAATGTGCATGGATAAAATCCTTTTGCTCGTCTGGATAGAGGATCCTCGCGGCTTTTCGCTTGTTCCACGCGCCTACGGGTTCGTACCCACAACAGAAATTAACTTGAGTAGTATGCCATCGGTCAGCGGCGTTTACCAAATCCGGCGTTTTTTAGTGCAGCGGCCATGCTGCCCTGTGGCTGGCGCTTCCTTCCTCCCTGCTTGCCACTGGCCTTTGGCTCATCCTGCAAGCGTAGGGAAAGCCCGATGCGGTTCCGGGGCACATCCACGTCGACCACGCGCACCTTTACAACCTCGCCAGAGCTCACCACATCGTGTGGATCCTTGACGAATTGATTGCTCATTGCGGAGACGTGGACAAGGCCATCCTGGTGGACGCCGACATCCACGAATGCACCGAAGGCGGCAACATTCGTCACGGTGCCTTCCAGCACCATGCCGGGGCGTAGATCCTTGATGGTCTCAATCCCTTCGGCCAGCGTGGCGGTCTTAAACGTCGGGCGTGGATCGCGCCCGGGCTTGTCCAATTCCGCTAAAACGTCCGTGATTGTGGGAATTCCGAATGTGTCATCGGCGAAGTCTTTGGCGCGCAGTTTGCCTAGCACGGCGGTGTTGCCCACAAGCTGTGGCACCTGCACGCCCGTGGATTCAACAATGCGCCGAACCAATGGATAAGCCTCTGGGTGGACTGCCGACCCATCCAGCGGATCAGCCGCACCATTGATGCGGAGGAAGCCCGCGGCCTGTTCGAAAGCCTTCGGCCCCAGACGGGGAACCTTCAGCAACTCCTTGCGGGACTTAAACGCCCCGTTTTCGTCCCTGTAGGCCACAATATTTTCGGCCAATGTGGGCGTAACACCTGCGACTCGGCTGAGCAACGGGGCGCTGGCGAGGTTGACATCCACACCCACGGAGTTCACTGCATCCTCCACCACGCTATCCAACCCGGCGGCCAGCAGAGCCTGGTTCACATCGTGCTGGTACTGGCCCACACCGATCGACTTCGGGTCGATCTTCACCAATTCCGCCAAGGGATCCTGTAGACGTCGAGCGATGGAGACAGCTCCACGGAGGGAGACATCCATATCGGGGAACTCCTGTGCGGCCACCTCTGAGGCGGAGTACACCGATGCGCCGGCTTCGGAAATGACGACCGTCTGGGGCTTCGTCCCCTCGGCCAGCCCGGCAATTTCCTTTGCCAATTTCTCGGTTTCGCGGCTGGCGGTGCCGTTGCCCACGGCTAACAGTTCCACGCCGTGCTTGTTCACGAGGGCGCTCAAAATGGTGCGCGCTTTATCCCACTGTCCGGAGTGTGGATAGACCACAACCGTATCTAAAACCTTGCCGGTGCTGTCCACGACGGCGCATTTCACTCCATTGCGATAGCCCGGATCCAGCCCTAAGGTCGCGCGGTGGCCAGCCGGTGCCGCCAAGAGCAGATCCTTCAGGTTCTTGGAAAAGACATTGACTGCCGCTTCGTCTGCTTTTTCCTTGAGGCGCATCCGCGCATCCACCGCAGAGCTCACGGCCAGCTTGGTGCGCCAGCCGAAGCGAACACACTCGGCACGGAACTTATCCGCCGCGTCCCCCTGCGACCCCAACCCAGTGCGGTCAGCGATGATTCCCTGGTAGAACTCGTCGCTCTCCCCCGGGGCGAAGTTAACACGCAGCACGCCCTCGTTTTCGCCGCGCAGCAGTGCTAGCACGCGGTGGCTTGGCAAATCCCCGAAAGGCTCGTTGAACTCAAAGTAATCGCGGTACTTCTGGCCTTCCTCCTCCTTGCCCTCGATGACCGCGGATTCGGCGCGGCCCCGGCGGAAGTACTCCTCGCGAATCTCCCCCACTACATCGGCGTCGGTGGAAATGTCCTCAACCACGATGGCTCTGGCGCCCGCCATCACTGCGGCGGCGTCATCAAAACCTTCTTGAACATAGCTTTCCGCCAGATCGGGACTACCGCCGGCGAGAAGCTTTTCGACCAGTTCCCCGAGCCCCGCCTCTCGCGCGATGGCAGCCTTGGTGCGACGGGACTTCTTGAAGGGCAGGTAGAGGTCCTCGAGCCTTGCCTTCGTGTCCACTTCCAAAATTTTTTGCCGCAGCTCATCGGTCAGCTTGCCCTGCTCGTCAATGCTCTTCAGGATTGTTTCCTTGCGCGCGGCCAGCTCGCGCAGGTAATCGAGGCGCTGCTCTAGCTGGCGCAACTGGCCATCATCCATGCCACCGGTGATCTCCTTGCGGTAGCGGGCGATGAAAGGCACGGTCGCCCCACCGTCGAGCAAATCGATGGTCGCTTGGACTCGAGAAACTTCCGCCCCAAGTTCGTGGGCAATGCTGCTAGCGATGCTATCGGTCATTCCCCACATTCTAGAGGGGCTACTGCTTGCCGAAGTCCTCGCCCCACTCCGGGGCGTCGTTCGTGAACTCAGTCAGCTCCGGCTGCAGTACCTATCCTTTAAACCACCCCGTTACCGCCGGGGCGATGTTCGTGTAAACATGCTTGTGCTCTTGGTACTCGGCCAGTCCGGTGGGGCCAAGTTCTCGGCCATTGCCGGACTGCTTCATTCCGCCCCACTCTGCCTGGGGCAGGTAGGGGTGGAAATCATTAATCCAAATGGTACCGTGACGCAGCTTGCGCGCGACCCGTTCAGCCTTTCCGCCATCCGTGGTCCACACGGCGCCAGCCAGGCCGTACTCCGTGTCATTGGCAATGGCGACGGCCTCGTCCTCAGTGGTGAAGGTCTCGATGGTCACGGTGGGGCCGAAGGCTTCATCGTGAACGCAGTCCATCTCCTGAGTGCAGCCATCAATGATGGTCGGCAGGTAGAACACGCCCTTAGTCAGGTCGGTGTTGCCCGTCGCGTGGCTACCCTCGTTGTCCTCAGCAGTCGGGATTCGGCCACCGCAGAGAATGTTGGCGCCCTGCTCACGTGCATGATCGACGTAAGCGGCGACCTTGTCCCGGTGGTCGGCAGAAATCAAGGCGCCGGTCTCGGCAGCCTCATCCAGCGGGCCACCGATCTTGATCTGCTCAGCCTTGGCCACGAGTGCCTTGACGAATTCATCGTGGATGGACTCCTCCACCACGATGCGGGAGCCCGCGGAGCACACCTGGCCCGAGTGCACGAATGCGCCGTTGAGCGCGTTATCTACTGCCGCGTCGAAGTCTGCGTCGGCAAAAATGACATTTGGGTTCTTGCCACCCAGCTCCAAAGCCACGCGCTTGACGGTCTCCGCCGCATTCCGGGCGATTAGCTTGCCGGTAACAAGGCCACCGGTGAAGCTGACCATGTCCACGTCCGGGCTTTGCGAGAGGGGGTTGCCGCAATTGGCGCCCGCGCCGGTGATCAGATTCGCCACGCCTGCGGGCAGTCCCGCCTGATTCAGGACTGTCATCAGCATCATCGCGGTGTGTGGCGTCAGTTCCGCCTGCTTCAGCACAAAGGAGTTACCCGCCGCCAATGCCGGTGCAACCTTCCAGGCCACCTGCAGCAGTGGATAGTTCCACGGGGTGATCAGGCCGCACACGCCGACTGGTTCGGCGTCGATACGCGAGCGAACATTCGCATCACCCGGATCGACCACACGACCCGCCTGGTGCTGGGCGAGAGTGCCAAAGAACTCAAAAGAGTTGGCAATGTCATCCATGTCGATCTCTGCTTCGGCCAAGCGCTTTCCGGTGTCGGCTGCTTCTGCACGGGCGAAGTCATCTTTGTTCTCGCGGATCTTCTCAGCGACCTTCAGCAGCAACTTGCCACGCTCGACAGCGGGAACATCCGCCCATACGCCGGAATCGAAGGCAGCGCGGGCGGCAGCGATGGCCTTGTTCGTATCTTCGTCGGAGGCCTCGGAGACCACTCCTACCGTGGTGTTATCAGCGGGGTTGATGATGGTGCGGGTCTCACCGTTGTTGGCTGGCACCCACTTGCCGTTGATAAACAGCGAAGCGGGGGCGCCTTCATTGTGGTGTACCCCGGCCAGCAGATCGCAGGTAGTCGGGTCGAAGAGTGCAGCGTTCATATTTGAGGTTCTCGCTTTCCGATTGTTCTTACGGTCGAGTGAAAGGTTTTAGTCTTCGGTCCAGGCACGCACGGGGTCGGCACCGTCGGACATGTCCGAGGTACCTGGCAAGTCGCGCTGCATGTGCAGGAACTCTAGGTGACGCTCGTAAAGATCCAGGACGTTATCGATCAATTGCTCGGTCGTATAACCGTAGATGTCGTAGCCGAGGGAGCCCGTGTTATCGAAGACCTCCAAGCGGTAGTAGTTCTCCCCATTGCTAGTGCTACGAGTAAAGCTCGGCACCGGGTGTTCCATGGGGTAGATCTGATAGCGGAAGTCTTGTTCTTCGCCCAGGTGCAGGGTGAGATCCAGCTGGTTTACCGGCAGGTTGGGCACTTCGGCAGCCACCAGCGTAGTCTCGATTCCCTTGTCATTCAGTTCGCGGGCGACGGATGCCAAAGCGGGCTGGGCGACGTTGACCAGATATTCATTGGCCTTGGAAGCGCTGGGCCACGTGGAGGCCCGCGAGAGGCGCTTGCGCCAAGACTGATTGTCCCCAGATCCACTCGAGCGGCCGGACATGGCGCTGTGCAGGGAAACGCTGCGGGCTTCTGTCGCGTAGCTCTCCAGGCGCAGCGAGCGCCATAGTCCAAGCATGATGAGGTAGATCACGATGGTGAACGGAAGCCCCATCACGATGGTTGCGTACTGCACTGTTTCGACGCCATTAACTTGCAACATGACAAGCGTCAGTACACCGACCAATACAGCCCAGAAAATGCGGGACCACTTCGCCCCGTCCTGGCGGGAATCTTCGATCTTGGAGGTGAAGTTGGCGGTCACTAGAGCGCCGGAGTCGGCAGAGGTGATGTACAGCAGCAGGCCGATCAGTGTGGAGAGAACGATCAGTACCGTGCCGCCACCCATGTCCTGCAGCAAGGCATAGAAACCTTGTTCCGGATACTCCATCGTGTTGTTGGCGAAGTCCATATCTCCGCTGATAACGCGACGCAAAGCGGTATTACCAAACAGGCTCATCCACAGCAGGATGAACAGGAAGGGAATGGTCAGCACGCCGACGACGAACTGTCGCAGGGTGCGGCCACGGGAGATGCGGGCCAGGAATAGACCGACAAAGGGCGCCCATGCCACCCACCAGGCCCAGAAGAACAGGGTCCAGGCGCCCATCCAGGCCTTGGTGGATTCCGGATCCTCGGAGAAAGCAAACGTGTCCATGGTCATGCCTGGGAATGACGAGACATAGTCACCGATATTCATGACGAGGGCGTCAAGAAGGAAGGCAGTCTGGCCGGTCACGGTGACGTAAACGACCAAGCCAATGGCGAGCAACACATTGATTTCGCTCAGTCGCTTGATGCCCTTGTCCACGCCAGAGACCGCAGAGAGAGTGGCCACGCCGACGGCGAAAATGATCAGGCCGGATTGTACGGCGACACCTTCGTCCCAGCCGAAGATGAGGTGCAGGCCATAAGTCAGCTGCACCACGCCGATACCGAGAGAGGCGGCGATGCCGAAGACGGTGCCCAGAACTGCGGCAATGTCCACCGCACCTCCGATGGGACCGTGGATGCGCTTGCCGATCAACGGGTACAGGGCGCTACGGATAGCTAGAGGCATGTTCAGGCGGTAGGCGTAGTAGCCGAAGGCCATGCCCATCAGGGCGTAGAGAGCCCAACCGGTGATGCCGTAGTGGAAGAGAGCCCACACGACGGCTTGCTCGGCAGCTTCCCGGGTTTGTCCATCGCCGACGGGCGGAGCCATGTACTGAGTGACAGGCTCGGCTACGGCGAAAAACATCAGGTCTACACCGATACCAGCGGCGAAGAGCATCGCCGACCAGGAGAATAGGCGGAATTGCGGGCGAGAGTGGTCTGGCCCAAGGCGGATCGAACCGGACTTGGAAAAGGCGACCACGAGGACGAAGATCACAGCGACTGTTGCGGTGACGATGTAAAACCAGCCGAGGTTGGTGGAGATCCAGCCAGTCACCGACGCCAAAGTGTCCTTGGCTTGCTCCCGCCCCACGAAGGCATAGAGCGCAACTGCGAGGATGCCCAAGGCGGAGATGATGAACACAGGCCAATTGGTCTTAGGGGGCGTTACTTCACCGGGCGAATAGCTATCGCGGTCATTAACATCAAAAGAGCCGACAATGACACGCGGACCGGAGGCCTTCTTCCTTCCCACGATGCGCCGGGCTTTGAGGTCGTTTTGTGCAGGCGGCCCGGTGCTTGTGGCACCGTCAGTCGATTCGGGCCGGGAGTCGTTGTCGGAATTGGTCATGTAATTCTCCTCGATTACTTCCCGCCAAAGGGAGTTCATTTTCTAAGAAATACAATTTTCTAGACTACACAGCTATTTCTAATATGCCAGCCGAACCCCTCATATAGGTGCCATTCTCACCTCACTAGCGAGGTATGCCAAAATTAGGTTTTACCTGCTACCTAGAAATCCTATTAAGAAACTGGCATACTAGATTTTGTTCAGTCATTTAACTAGGAGGTAAGTGAAAAGATGGGCTTCATCGACAAGCTGATTCCAGGTAAGAAGAACGACACCGAAGGCCAGGTCGTCGAAGATCGTCGTCGCGATACTGTCATCGTCGGCGGCGGATCCGCAGGTTCGGTTTTGGCCAACCGACTTTCCGAAGACTCCACCAAGGACGTCATGGTTCTAGAGGCCGGACGCCCCGACTCCCTGTGGGATCTGTTCATCCATATGCCCGCCGCATTCTCCTTCCCTATCGGCGACAAGCACTATGACTGGGAGTACGAGTCCGAGCCGGAGCCAGAGATGAACGGTCGCCGTATCTACCACGCCCGCGGCAAGGTGCTGGGTGGCTCCTCCTCCATCAACGGCATGATCTTCCAGCGCGGCAACCCGATGGATTACGAAAAGTGGGGCAACCTGCCAGGCATGTCCAACTGGGGCTGGAGCCACGTCCTGCCCTACTTCAACAAGATGGAAACCGCGCTGGCCGCTGACCCTGATGACCCACGTCGTGGCCACAACGGTCCGCTGAAGCTGACCCGTGGCCCGGCAACCAGCCCACTATTCCAGGCCTTCTTTAAGTCCGTCCAGGAAGCCGGCTACAACCTGACCAACGATGTAAATGGCTACCGACAGGAGGGCTTCGCACCCTTCGACCGCAACATCTTCGAGGGCAAGCGCCTCTCCGCGGCTCGTGCGTACCTGCACCCGGTAATGAACCGCAAGAACCTCGACGTGCGCACCCGCGCATTCACCACCCAAGTAATCATTGAAAACGGCAAGGCCGTGGGCGTGGAATACCAGTGGAAGGGTCAGACCCACCGTGTCTTCGCCGACAAGGTCATCCTTTGCGGCGGCGCCTTCAACACCCCGCAGCTACTGGAGCTATCCGGCATCGGCGACCGCGCAGTGCTGGAGAAGGCAGGAGTCGAGGTCAAGAAGCACCTGCCCGGTGTGGGTAACAACCTGCAAGACCACCTCGAGGTCTACGTGCAGTACAACTGCACCCAGCCGGTCAGCTCCCAGCCCTACTACAAGATGATCAACCGCCCGTTCATCGGTCTGCAGTGGCTGCTGACCCACCGTGGCCCGGTTGCTTCCTCCCACTTCGAGGCCGGTGGCTTCGCCCGCTCCAACGACGACGAGGCCTACCCGAATCTGATGTTCCACTTCCTGCCAATGGCGATCCGCTACGACGGCTCCCAGCCGGAAGGCGAGCACGGTTTCCAGTTCCACGTCGGCCCGATGTACTCCGATACCCTGGGGCACGTACACATCAAGTCCAATGACCCGAAGGAAAAGCCGGAGATCCTGTTTAACTACCTGGCCACCGAGCAAGATCGCCGCGAGTGGGTCGAGGCAGTGCGTACCTCCCGCAAGCTGCTTGATACCCCGGCAATGAAGGAGTTCACCGACGGCGAGATCTCCCCCGGCGCTGCTGTGCAGACCGATGAGGAAATCCTGGAGTGGGTTCGCAATGACGCAGAGACTGCCCTGCACCCCTCCTGTACCGCCAAGATGGGCCCGGCAGACGACGAGATGGCCGTTGTCGACCCGGAGACCATGCAGGTGCACGGCGTTGACGGCCTGTACATTGCCGATGCATCGGTCATGCCGATCATTACCAACGGCAACATCTACGCTCCTGTCGTCATGTTGGCGGAAAAGGCTGCCGACCTGATCAAGGGTGAAAAGCCGCTGGATCCGATCGACGCTCCCTTCTACCGCGCCAAGCAGGACATGCCGCTGTACGCGGAAGGCGAAGAGGTTCGCGACCACGTCAACGCCATCCCCGGCGCTGACCACTAGGAGCGTTTAGCCTTCTAGGCCGTCAAGGTACGCCCGGTCTGCTTCGGATAGCTCCACGCTACCCAGCAGGTCAGGGCGTATTTTTTTGGTCCTGGCGAGGGATTGCTCTCGGCGCCATTGGGCGATCTTGGCATGGTTGCCACTAAACAATACGTCGGGCACGTCCAGCCCACGCCACTGCCTGGGGCGGGTGTAGCTAGGCCCTTCTAAGAGACCATCTTGGAAGGAATCCTCCTGGTGGCTAGCTTGGTTACCCAACACGCCAGGGATCAGCCTCACCATGGCTTCCGCCATGACGAGCACCGCTACCTCGCCGCCAATCAGTACATAGTCACCGATGCTGACTTCTTCCACGCGATAGCGGTTCTGTGCATCCTCTACTACGCGCTGGTCAATGCCCTCATAGCGGCCGCAGGCAAACACGACATGCTCTTCCCTACTCCACCGTTCAGCCATGTCTTGGGTAAACGGTCGCCCTGCCGGCGTGGGCACGATAAGCAACGGTTTTGTGACGCCACCTGTTCCCCCGCCTGCCACCCCAGCATCGGTCTCGGGGGTTGCGGGCAGCAGGTTGCGTTTGTGTTCCGCGGAGGTTTCCAGGTCGGCTGTGGCAGCTGCCGGACCGGTTCCCGCCGCCACATCATCAAGTGCTGGCCCCCACACTTCGGGCTTCATCACCATGCCTGGGCCACCGCCGCAGGGGGTGGAGTCCACCGACTGGTGTACGTCGTTGGTCCAGGCCCGCAGGTTGTGCACGCCGACGCTTAAGATTCCCTGCTCGATGGCCTTGCCCAGCAGAGCATGGCGCAGAGGTTCGAGGTACTCAGGGAAGATCGTTACAACATCCAGACGCACAGCTAGCTCAGCTCCAAAAGCCCCTCTGGCGGGGTCAGTACGATTACTTCTTCTTCCAGATCCACCACCGGGACGATCTCATGACGGAAGGGTACGAGCACTTGCTTTCCAGCTGTGGGCAGCTGGGATTCGGCGTCAATAAGAATAGCGAGCAACTGCCCGGCTGGGGTGTGCTCGACGCCGACGACCTCGCCGACCAGATCCCCGAGCTCGATCTCTTCTCCTTCGGCATCCGTGCCGGGCGCGAGAAGATAGGCGGTCAAACCCTCGAGTTCGTGGTCGTAGAAACCGTCATCATCCTCGTCGTGGATCGGAGCGGCAAAGAAGCGTACGCCGCGTAGCGATTCGGCGGTGGTGCGGTCAGTGATCTCCTCGAACGTGACCAGGAGGCGCCCCTGGTGAGGGCGATAGGTTCGCACGGTGAGCTTCAGCTCCTTACCCGCCTGCTTACCTGTGAGGACCTCGCCGGTGGCGAAACGCTGAGCCGGTGTGTCCGTCGTGGGATCGACAACGACCTCTCCACGCACTCCATGGGGTTTAATTACCCGACCGATCTGCAGCTCCATTGGCTAGATGACGCCCTGGGCGAGCATAGCGTCTGCCACCTTACGGAAGCCGGCAATGTTAGCGCCGATGATGTAGTCGTCTTCCTTGTCGTATTCCTTGGCTGTGATGTCGCAGGACTTGAAGATGCCGCGCATGATGTCGCGCAGTCGCTTATCCGTGTAGTCGAAACTCCAGGAATCGCGGGAGGCATTCTGCTGCATCTCCAGTGCGGAGGTTGCGACACCACCAGCGTTGGCTGCCTTGCCCGGGGCAAAGAAGATCTTGCGCTTGCGGAATACCTCAATGGCTTCCGGAGTGCAGGGCATATTTGCGCCCTCGGCAACATAGCGGCAGCCGTTGTCCGCCAATATCTTTGCGGCTTCACCGTCCAGCTCATTCTGGGTGGCACATGGTAGGGCTACGTCTGCCTCGACCTCCCAGATATTGCCGCCAGCGTGGTAGGTCACGCCATCGGTCTCCTTGGCGTAATCGGACAAGCGGGCGCGACGAACCTCCTTCACGTCCTTCAGCAGCTCGATGTCCACGCCCTCCGGGGTGAATACATATCCAGAGGAATCGGACATAGCCACGACGGTCGCACCAAGCTCCTGAGCCTTCTGAGCTGCGTAGATCGCAACATTACCGGAACCGGAAACAATCACCTTCGCACCGTCGAAGCGATCACCGTGGGCACCCATCATCTCCTGAGTGAAGTACACGGTGCCGAAGCCGGTAGCTTCAGTACGCACGAGGGATCCACCCCAAGTCAGCCCCTTGCCGGTGAGTACGCCGGACTCGTGACGGTTCGTCATGCGACGGTATTGGCCAAACAGGTAGCCGATTTCCCGGCCGCCCACGCCGATATCGCCGGCAGGAACGTCCACTTCTTCGCCGATATGATTGTGCAACTCCGTCATAAAGGACTGGCAGAACGACATGATCTCGCGGTTCGACTTTCCCTTCGGGTCGAAGTCGGAACCGCCCTTGCCGCCACCGATGGGCAGTCCGGTGAGGGAGTTCTTAAAGATTTGCTCGAATCCCAGGAACTTGATGATGCCCAGGTTTACAGACGGGTGAAACCGCAGGCCGCCCTTGTAGGGCCCCAGCACGGAGTTAAACTGCACGCGGAAGCCGCGGTTGACGCGAACTTCACCCTCGTCGGTGATCCACGGCACGCGGAAGATGACCTGGCGCTCTGGCTCGCACATGCGCTCAATCAGCGCGTAGTCAGCGTAGTGGTCGTCCTTCTTCAGCACATACGTCAGGCTGTCCAGCACCTCGGCGACAGCCTGGTGAAATTCGGGTTCACCAGCGTTGCGCTGGATGATCTGCTGGTAGTAACCACTGACGGTTTCTTCGACGTTCATTGAGGGATGCCTTCTTTGCCTCTAGCGAAAACTCCACATCCGGGCTTGCAGCCGTTTCTGTGATGACAGTCATTGAGTCTACTCCCCATGACCGACAACACATTCAAGCGGTAGTTATGGGGGCACTACCTTCGGCCAAGATCAAAGAAAAGCCCAAGAGAAAACCCCAGGCGAGCAATGAATGCTCATACCTGGGGTGAAAAAGCGATTGGCGGCAGAATCGCCTGCGCTTTTACTCTGCGGACTCAGCCTCAGCTTCGCCCTCGGAGTCAGCAGCCTCAGCCTTCTCGGCCTCCTCAGCTTCCTTAGCAGCAGCCTCTTCAGCAGCGGCAGCCTCGGCAGCAGCCTTGGCCTCTGCTTCTTCCTTAGCCTTGCGCTTCTTCTCGGTGATAGCCTCTGCGGTCGGGCCATCGGCAGCCTCAGCCAGAGCCTCGTTGAATAGATCCAGCTTGGACTTCTTCTCCTCGGCCACCTTCAGGGTGCCCTCTGCACCCTCGATGCCCTTGAACTTCTGCCAATCACCGGTGACCTTCAACAGAGCCAGAACAGGCTCGGTCGGCTGAGCACCAACGCCCAGCCAGTACTGTGCACGCTCGGAGTCGATGCGGATCAGGGAAGGCTCCTGGGTCGGCTGGTAGATGCCCAGGTTCTCAATAACCTTGCCGGAACGCTTGGTGCGGGAATCCTGAACAACGACGCGGTACTCCGGGGTACGGATCTTACCCAGGCGCTGCAGCTTAATCTTGACGGCCATGTGATGGCTCCTTTTCTTCTAGTTGGTCACTGGGCAGTTCAGACACTCCGTCAATGTCAACGGAGCCGGTTCAACCCTTGGTATTTTTGCTGCGCGTGACCACCGGCCGACCGTGGTCGGGGACGGTGTTACACAGACAACCCGGATAAGTGTAGTAGCGGTTACCGACTGGAACCAAATCCGTCTAGTGCCCCTTTACTGTCTGCTTCTTCCAGCCGAGTGCGATAAACTCCCGGCGATCTCCAGCGACATAGTGCTCGACCAGTCTCAGTGCTTCGTCGAGGCTCTTGGTCTTCCGCTGAAAGTTTTCGATCTGTCCGAAATCGTGGCCCCATCCGACAATAAAGCTGGTACGAAACCTTCCACCGTCGTTGTAAACTCGAATGTAATCGCCCTCTACCTGCGAATCGAGCACCTGGATAAAATCGCCGTTCTTTCGCAGCTTCACAGCCCGCAGAACGTGAAGGTTCTCTGGGCCAAGGGGAACAGGCTCGAAGAGGTTCGACTGCATTTCGAAACGCGTGTTCCCCTGCCACGGTACCGGGGATTGGCCAAAGCCATGCCATTTCACAGAGCCTAGAAGTGCCGACGGCGCTTGGATAAAGATCTCAAAGGCCGCACAAGTCTCTCCATCCGTCAGACCATTCACCGCGTAGTTCATTCCACCCGGCACCTCATAAGTCAGCCGGTACCCTTTTCTACTTTTCTTCACGGTAAGTGCAAATTCTTGAAGCGCGGCGTTGGCCTTTACAGCTGGCGTTCCTGCCGCCATTTGGATGTGCTTGCTCACCTCCACCAATTCGTCGAGTGCCAGGTTCCTTACTGATTCCGCGAACGCCGCGCCCGATGGTTGTACCCAAATCTGGGTAACGGAGCTATGGTTCGATTTCATCATCATGCTGTATTCCAAGGAATCTGTCCCGGTTCGAGCATGATTCAAGAAGACATGCCTGCCGTTAAGAACGACGGATATCCCGTACTTCATTGCAAGGTGCAGAATCGTGGCAAAGGTTCCGACAAACACCGCCCGCTCCACCCACACGCGCGTCACGGCAAACGACTCTAAAGCGGCGCCCTGCGGCCCTGAGAATCGCACGCTGTCGGACCGCTCTGCCTGCAGGGCATAGACAAATGCCTCCATGTCGCCGGACGTTAAATGATTGTTCTGCGCTAGCCACCTCTGAAAGTGCAGAACGGTCGAATCTGCCCAGGGTGCTTCGCGTTCCGGTAGCACCAAGAGGCTCACCTCAGCCACGCCTTGCGGAGCAAAACGCTCCTCCATGGACGGCACGAATGCCTGGAAGGCACTATTCACTGCGGCTGCATCGGCAGCCACGTACCAACGGGCAAACTCGACTGTTTCCTGTCCACTAGTGAATGTTCGAGTCGCAGCAAAACCGTTGTCCCGGCTCAATGTGGCGAGCCATTGACCCTGATGGGTTTGGCCGAATGTCAAGCGCTCCCCAGGCTTATCCTGCAGTGGCATCATGGTTCCCCGCGGAAGTTCGATCACGGCGTCGAAGCGGCGAAGCGGCAAAGCCTGTCGCTTTTCTAGAGTTACTTTCTCCATCGCGCCTACTGCTTCGTCCTCACGCCACGGGAGCTGACCAAGGTATGGGCTGCGATCCGCGAATGCGAGCAACAACTCTTGTGCTTCGTCAAAGTTCCGGGCACGAAGCTCGAGGTTCTTTTTAGGGTCGCCAAGGACGGGCTTCGCAAACTGCCACTTTAGCAACCAACTGCCGTCGTGCTGGAGCTGGGCGGACAACGCTTGACTAGGACGGAAGAAACTCCGCCCGATTTCAACTCTCAGCCATGCGTCATTCAGATGGGGGCTCCGCAGGACATCTTCAAAAGCTATGTCCAAGGTTCTTGGCGAAACCTCACGCCAGTAACTGCCGAGCGAGTTCGTCAATCTTGCTCCACTTCCAACCTGAATGTCGGAGCCGACACCATTAGCAAGTAGTCCTCCATCGGCATCAAATACAAGAGCATGGTGCTTCAATGCGATTTTGCAGATGCCTCGGATACGTTCCGTATCAAGCGGATCTACCGGAACCTTCACTCGTAACTGCGGCACAAACTTCTGTTTAAAGAGCTCTTCGAGGTCTCGGCAAATGTCCTCCATCTCTGATGGCGGAACACGCAGATCCATTTGATCGTTGGCATTGAACTCTTGGACAAGCTCGTGGTGATTTTTGTGTGTCTGGGGCTTGGGGAGATAGACAAAAAGCGGGGTTTGTGCCCTCCTAGGCTCTACCCGAATTTTCCTCTTTTCCAGCATTGTCCAGTGATCACCGACGAACTCCTTGTAGATCTGGGTGGTCTCGTCGACATCGCTGGCGTAGACAGCGCCGCGTTCGGTTTCGCCGTTGTTGTAACCCCATGTCGTCATGACCCAGCCGGGGTTATCGGCATGCTCGATCCTTAGGAAGTCTCCGGGAGTGCGCACATCCGTTATCTCGATCCAGCCGCCTGTGTCATTAGACGCAAACTCTTTAAGCGACTGAGAGAACTTTCGGTCATCCAAGCGGATGGGGTGGTTCAGGGTCGGGGTGCTGATCTCGAATGGAAGGTTACTAGCACTCCTTATATCCCCGGAATGTATGTCCCAGTCAATGAACTCGTCAAGCTCTAGCGGTTGCTTCGCTACCTGCTCGAAAAGGTCGAGGACTTGTCCTTGCGACAGCTTTTTAGCTTCCTTCAAAGACCAGCCATGAAAACGCCCTTCCTCTACAATCTCGGATGTATAGGCCTTAATGCTGAAGTTGTCGAGAATCTGGCTGTCCGGCTCAACAATGAGAATTTGCCGACACCCAGGGTGTTCTTCGGATGTGTAGGTTAGCCGCAGTTGCCAATCCGAGTAGCTCAGTGTCATTGCTTCTTCCATCGCCTGCAGTGTGGCGATTTCCCACCGGTTTCGGCACTGGCTCGACCCGAAAAGTTCTGCTGTACTTCGCCACTCCCCTTCACCGCGCCGTCCGGACGGATTGAGCAATACCCAATTCCTATCAACAACCAGAGAAACACCGTGCCGCATGGCGACGGCCGTCAGCAGGTCGAAGGTACGAGCCGATTCCTCTTGTGGAACCTTCATCATGATCTGCCCACGCTCTGCAGTTTCTGGGTCGATGACTTCAAACCACGAAGCAAAGTCCCGCATTATCTCCTGCAGAAAACTCTCCACGGAGCCGACAGCTTGAAAGCTACGGCTCATCGCAAACTCATGGATTCTGCAGACTGAGGAGTTGGTCCACGGCTCATCGCGTTCTGGAAGAACCACCGCACTCACAGTGTGCATCGGCGGTTCAGGTATCTCGGCGGTCTCTGGAAAGTAGTCAAGGAACGTGCCTCGCTCATTGCGGGTATAGGCCTCCGCGATCTCCAACAAAGTTTCGGAGTTATCAAAGGTCTTTTCCAAGCCACCTGACGTAGACCGTTTCAGAGCCGCACGCCATTTTCCTTCAGGGGCTCTTCCCAGCTCCAGCGAAAACTCGGGCTGGTCATGAAGACACAGCATGGATTTTTCGGGAAGATCGCGGAATGCCCCGAGCCGTCGCAGTCTGTATTGCATGCGCTGCTTAAGGTCGCATGTCGCAATACATAGTTCAGGTCTCAGCACACTCCTCAATCGCTGCGAAGGAACCGACCAGTAATGCTGGAGAATTGTCGGGCAGCGATCCGCGAAGGCGAGGAGCATCGCGCGCGCATCCACATACCCGCCAGCCCGACGCCATTGCACATCAACAAGCTCACTGCTGGTTTTTGCCCATACCACTTCGATCTCGCCGTTTTCCAGCAGGTGAAAACGCATCGAATGCCCGAATTCATCGGGGCGGGGCTCATAACTGGTGATTCTCACCCATACCCCCTCGGTGGTGCTGGCACGCAACGCATCTGCGAAAGCACGATCCACGGTGTGCTCGCTGATCTGAGTCCACACCGTGCCCAGGGAGTTCGTCAGATAAAACTCTGGAGCAATTGCACCGTTGATACCGCTGGCGTCGACGAGAAGATCTCTGGTACCCACATAGGCATTTACGCGGTGCTTAACCGCTGCGAGTCGAATGTCGTGTACCGCGAATGGATGTTCGGTATCTACGGTGGCGCTGATCACCCGGCGGGCTGGGAAGTCTGCTTCCAGGATGTCCCCCAAATCCTGGGCAAAGTGCTTCATTGCTGGATCCGGCGTGCGTCGCAGCTCCTCGAGATCCGCGTCCTGCAACAACGCCGTCTGAACTTCGTGGTTGTTGGCGATGCGCGAAGGGGGCCGGATGAAATGAAGCTCAAATTCCATGTAGCCCAAGTTACCGACTTAGGCGATATCCCACCGGGCTAATGAACCGCTACTTCTTGGGGAAGTTCATCTTCGACAGATCGATCCCCTCGAAGCCTGGGGGCAGCTGCTCCTGCATCTTTTCCAGATCCTTCATGCTGGGCATGCCGCCACCCATACCCGGCATTCCACCCATTCCCGGCATTCCAGGCATTCCGCCGCCCATGCCCTTGCGCATGTTCTGCTTCTTCTTTTTGGCGTTCTTGCCCTTTTTGCCCTTGCGGTGAACCTTCTGTTTCTTGGTAGCCGAGCGTCCACCCAGGCCGAACTGGCCGGCCATCTTGCCCATCATCTTCTTGGCCTCAAAGAAGCGCTCCACCAGCTTGTTTACGTCGGAGACGCTGACGCCGGAACCATTGGCGATGCGCTTGCGGCGCGACGCGTTCAGAATCTTCGGGTCTTGGCGCTCTGCCGGCGTCATGCCGCGGATGATGGCCTGGATGCGATCCAGCTCTTTTTCGTCCACCATGTCGGCCATCTTCGACATCTGGGAGCCACCCGGCATCATCTTCAGAATGTTGCCCAACGGGCCCATCTTGCGAACCATCAGCATCTGCTCGAGGAAGTCCTCCAGCGTCAGGCCGCCGGAGGCCATGCGCATGGCAGAATCTTCGGCCTTCTCGGCATCCAGAACCTGCTCGGCCTGCTCGATAAGGGTCAGCACATCGCCCATGCCGAGGATGCGGTTAGCCATGCGGTCCGGGTGGAAGATGTCGAAGTCTTCCAGCTTCTCACCCGTGGAGGCGTACAGAATCGGCTTGCCGGTGACCTCGCGGATAGACAGGGCGGCACCACCGCGGGCGTCACCGTCCAGCTTCGTCAGGACGACACCCGTGAAGTCCACGCCGTCGCGGAATGCCTCGGCAGTCGTAACGGCATCCTGGCCGATCATGGCGTCAATAACAAAGAGCACCTCGTCGGGCTCCACCGCATCGCGAATATTGCGCGCCTGGCGCATGAGCTCCTCGTCGATACCCAGGCGACCCGCGGTATCGATAATGACGATGTCGTGCTGGCTGCGATAAGCCTCTTCGATACCGCGCTGGGCGACGTCGACGGGATCGCCGTGGCTGGTGCCCATCTCGTGCTCATGGGAATCCAAGCTGGTTCCCGGATCTGGGGCGAAAGTCTTTACCCCGGCGCGCTCACCGACGATCTGCAGCTGCTGCACCGCACCTGGACGCTGCAGGTCACAAGCCACAAGCATCGGAGTGTGGCCCTGCTTGGCTAGGTGCAGAGCTAGCTTACCGGCCAGGGTCGTCTTACCAGCGCCCTGCAGACCGGCCAGCATAATGACTGTCGGCGGGTGCTTGGCCAGGTTCAAGCGGCGGGTTTCGCCGCCCAGGATCTCCTTGAGCTCCTCGTTGACGATCTTGATGACCTGCTGGGCGGGGTTGAGAGCCTCGGATACCTCTGCCCCCGCGGCGCGTTCCTTAATGCGCTTAATGAAGGCACGCACCACCGGTAGGGATACGTCTGCCTCCAACAGCGCAAGGCGGATCTCGCGAGCGGTGGCATTGATATCAGCCTCGGACAACTTGCCCTTGCCACGAAGGCCCTTCATGGCAGATTGCAAGCGGTCTGACAAAGACTCAAACACTAGTGAGTGCTCCCTTGTAGGTATCGAAAAGTGGCTTTTAACTCTCCCAGCTTAGCCAGTGGCCAGCGGAACAGTCACATTCAGCCGGCCATGTTACAGTGCGGCCTCCCCGCGCTCGCCGGTGCGTACGCGGATCACCTCGTCCACCGGTGTGACCCAGATCTTGCCATCGCCACTTTTTCCGGTGCAGGCCGCGCCGACGATCGCGTCGACGATGCGGTCCACTGACGCGTCTGCCGCCACGATCTCTAGCTTGACTTTCGGCACGAAGTCCGACGCAAACTCAGCGCCGCGATATACCTCGCTGTGTCCGTGCTGACGGCCAAAGCCTTGAGTTTCACTGACGGTCAACCCGTGGATTTCAATGGACTCGAGTGCCTACCGGATATCAGGCAGTGTGAAAGGCTTAATCACTGCGGTGATGAGTTTCATTCTTCTTCTCCCTTGTGCTGGGCGTTGTACAGGCTACGGATGTGCGAACTGGATGTAACTTTGAGGTCGTAGGCGGACTCGCGGTGCTCCACCAAGTCGATGCCCGTATCCTCATCTCCGTCGTCGACCCTCCAGCCGATGGTGGCCTTAATAAGCAGCGCCAGCAGATACGTAATCACACTGGAAACTACCATCGCCACGACAGCGATCACGATCTGCACAGCCAGTAGCTTGAGGCCATCCTTTCCACCGCCGGTGAGCAGCCCATTGTCCTTGGACAATAGTGCCAACCCAACGGTTCCCCACAGTCCAGCGGCTAGGTGTACGCCGACGACGTCGAGGGAATCGTCGTACCCGAAGCGGTATTTAAGCCCAATAGCCATACATGCGATGACGCCACCTACGAATCCGAGAATGATGGAGGTCAGCGGCGTCAACGTTCCCGCTGCCGGGGTGATCGAGACTAACCCTGCGACGGCGCCAGAGGCAATGCCTAGCGACGTTGCGGCGCGGTCGCGGATCGTCTCACAGCACATCCATCCGAGCATCGCAGCTGAGGCTGCGACAGTAGTGTTCACCCAGGAAATCCCCGCAATACCATCCGCGGCGAACGCCGAGCCTCCGTTGAAGCCGTACCATCCGAACCACAGCAGCGCCGTGCCGAGCATCACCATCGGCAGATTGTGAGGGCGCCCCACCTTCGTTGGGAAACCGGCTCGTTTGCCGACGATCAGCGCCAGGACGAACGCTGCCGTACCCGCGGAAATGTGCACCACAGTGCCACCGGCGAAGTCGATCGGGGCGATAGTGGCCTCCCCTTCGGTCGTACCGAACATCCATGCGGCGATGGAACGCTCACCATCGCCAAGCAGGCCACCGCCCCACACCATGTGGGCCAGAGGGAAATACACCAACGTGACCCAGGCGCCTGCGAAGGCCAACCAAGCGGCGAACTTCACGCGCCCCGCTAGCGCACCGGAGATGATTGCAGTGGAAATGATGGCGAAGGTTACTTGGAAGCCAATGTCGATGGCATTCGGGTAGCCGTTCGCACCTTCGATGGGCTGGCCCGCGGCGTCAAAAAATTGGCCAGAAAGTCCGAATGCGGTGAAGGGGTTACCGAACAACCCCGCGATGTCCTCGCCCGCGTAGGACATAGACCAGCCCCACAGTACGTACAGGACGGGGACGAGGGCCATCACACCGAAGGACATCATCATCATGTTCAGGACTTGACGGCGTCCCGTCATTCCGCCGTAGAACAATGCGAGTCCGGGGGGTCATGAGCAGCACCAGCGACGCGCTGATGAGCATCCACGCTGAATTGCCGGAGGAAAGTACAAGTTGGTCTGGGGTCATGGTTTTCATCCATATCTGTGAGTCTCAGCACTTGTGAGGCAAAGACTAAGCAGTCCCGATTACGCATTCGGTAGCTTAAAAATTCTTTGAGACGCAGATCACTGGTTTTCTGACCCAAAAACGCAATCAACCCCGCACGCGTCACACATGCGGGGTTGACTTAAAAAATTTTTTGTATGGAAGCTGCCCGGCGGGGTGGATTTTCTACCCCAGCGGGGTTCTAGCCCACAAAGGTTCTAGCCCAAGAGTGCGTCCACGAAGCCTTCCACTTCGAAGGGGGCAAGGTCGTCCGCGCCCTCGCCGAGACCCACCATCTTCACGGGCACGCCGAGCTCTTCCTGCACCTGGAAGACAATGCCGCCCTTGGCAGTGCCGTCGAGCTTGGTGAGAACCACGCCGGAGATGTCCACAACCTCGCGGAACGTGCGCGCCTGCATGAGGCCGTTCTGGCCGACAGTTGCATCCAGCACCAGCAGTACTTCGTCGACCTTGGCCTTTTTTTCCACAACGCGCTTGACCTTGCCCAGTTGATCCATCAGGCCAACGCTGGTGTGCAGACGACCTGCGGTATCGACAAGTACGACGTCTACGCCCGCGTCGATGCCCTTCGCCACTGCGTCGAAGGCCACGGATGCGGGGTCTGCGCCCTCGGCGCCACGGACTGTTTCTGCCCCTACTCGACGCCCCCAGGTCTCTAGCTGATCAGCTGCAGCCGCACGGAACGTATCGGCCGCGCCCAGAAGCACCTTGTGTCCCATGCCGATGAGCACGCGCGACAGCTTGCCTGTGGTGGTGGTCTTGCCAGTTCCGTTGACGCCCACCACCATGATCACAGCTGGTTTGCCGTCGTAGGGCATGGCCTTAATGGAGCGATCCATGTCCGGCTTACAGGCATCAATGAGCGCTTCGCGGAGCATGGCGCGAGCTTCCTGCTCGCTGGATACGCCATTGATTGCGATGCGCTCGCGGAGGTCGTCAACAACCTTCATGGTCGTCGGGGTACCTAAGTCGGCCATAAGGAGGGTGTCTTCAATTTCCTCCCATGCGTCTTCGTCTAGGTCACCGGCGCTCAAGATACCCAGCACGCCACGACCGATGACGTTCTGGGACTTGGACATACGGCCACGCAGCTTGCCCAGGCGCCCCTGAACTGGGGCGATCTCCTCGCGCTGCTCCGCTGGTGTGGGCTCTTCTGGTGCGGGTTCTTCCACCGGCTTCGGTTCTGGCACCGGTTCCGGCTCGGGCGTTTCTACTGGTTCCTCAGTGGGTTCTGGTTCCTTAGTAGGCTCCGGCTCTTCCGTTGGCTCAGGTACTGCCATAGGTGCCGGGGCGGGCACCGACTTCGGAGCTTCCGGTTCGGGGGTTGGCTCCGGTTCTGGGGTTGGTTCCGGAGTTGGTGCCGACTGCTTCAGCTCCTGGTCAGGCCGCAACTCCGGCTGCTTGGCTTCCCCACCACCAGCGGTGAAGTTGAAGCCACCCTGCGCCTTGTAATCGCCGCTGCTTGGCTTCTTCTGCTCGATCTCCTCCTTCTTTTCAAAGGAGACCTGCTTCGCCTTCTTCCGGCGTAGCCCCAGAACAACGAGAATCGCCACGATAATGGCAAGAACCAAAAGTCCAATAAGGACCCACATCACAACAGTATTCATAACCTCCAGTGAATCAGAACTTCAGCATCGATGCCGACTCATATCTTGTTTTTCCACTTTCGGTCTAAGATGTGACTTCGTGCCTGAGTATGTTCGCAGCATCCCCCTCACCGGAACCTGGCCGGAAGTAATCACTTGGTTCCTGATTCTCAGTACCCTCATTGCGCTTCACTTTTCGCTTCCCAACGATCCCCCGGGACGTCGCAAGAGGGCAATTATCTGGTCCATTATCGTGACCGCAGTTCTGACCTGTGGCGGCCTCGCGGCGTTGCTGTGGGGCACCACCACTCCGTGGTCAGAAATCGGAATACGCCTCGTGCTAGGCGCAGCCGCCATCATCCTTGCTGGAAACATGGCCGCATGGTGCGTAAAGGCGTCAATAAAAAAGATCTGGACGCTACTGCTCGTCGCGGTACTCGCCATCGGCGGCGCGGCAGTGGCAAATCAGTCCTATGAACTCTATCCGGACGTCGGAGAGGTAGACCCAGTCGAGCTGCGAACCTTTAATAGCGTGGACGAACTCCCGAAAGCGCAGTCAATCCCGCTGAAGGAATGGCGCAAGGCACGGCATGACAACCTCCCTACGGAGGGCAGCATGCTCAACGTCTCGGCGCCGAAGGAAAAATCTCAGTTTCACGCACGCGACATGCGCGTGTACCTGCCACCGGCCTGGTTCAGCTCCCCGCGGCCGCAACTGCCTGTGCTCGTGCTGCTGGCGGGCATTCCAGGGGATCCCGACCAGTGGTTCGACACCGGTGACGCCAACACCGTCGCCCGCAAATACCAACAACAGCACGGTGGTGTGGCACCGATCATCATTTCTGCCGATGCGACGGGTGGAACATGGGAAAATCCAGTGTGCACCGACTCGAACAAGGGCAAAGTGCAAACCTACCTGACGGTGGATCTGCCCCACTGGATCCAACAGAACCTCTCCCCCAACCCTGACCAGCACACCTGGACCCTCGGTGGGCTTTCCTACGGGGGAACCTGCTCATTGCAGGTCATAACAAACCACCCGGATGTCTACGGTAGTTTCGTCGACATCTCCGGCGAGAGGACTCCCGACGACGGGATCGGACACGACTCCACCGTGCAGGACTTCTTCGGTGGATCGGAAGTGAAGTTCAAGGCGCACAACCCCGAGGACCTCATGAAGAAACACAAGTACCCGCGCACCGCGGGCATGTTTATTGCCGGGCGCGCCGACGCGGAAGCCACCAGCGACCTCAAGCACCTTCACAAAGTGGCAGTGAACGCGGGAATGAAAGTGAGCTACAGCGAGGTCGACGGCGGGCATAACTTCAAGACCTGGCGATCCGGCCTCAAACTAGCCTTTCCGTTTATTGTCCGCCGGGGTGGGCTGGAAAGCTAAGCACTCCGCGGATCGAGCGGCCGGTCAGCAGCATGATAAGCCGGTCCACGCCCAGGCCCAGGCCACCAGTTGGTGGCATGCCGTTTTCCAGGGCATCCAGGAAGGCCTCATCGACTTCCATCGCCTCCGGGTCGCCACCTGCTGCCTTCAATGACTGAGCTTCCAGGCGATCGCGTTGTTCCAGCGGGTCGGTGAGCTCCGAATACGCTGTGCCAAGTTCCACTCCCCAGGCCACCAAATCCCAGCGCTCGGCCACGCCAGGCTGGCTGCGGTGCTGGCGAGTCAATGGGGATACACTCGTCGGAAAATCCGTGTAAAACGTCGGCGTAGTGGTTGTGCACTCCACCAACTGTTCATAGATTTCCTGCACAATCTCGCCTGCATCCCACCCCGGTTGGGTGGCAATGCCATGGGCCGCACAAAGCTCCAACAGCGTCTCGAACTCAGTATCCGGGGTGACAGCCTGGCCGACTTTTTCGCTAATGGCCCCGTAGACGGTCTTCACTGGGAAGTCCCCAGCGATACTCACCACATTGCCCTGCGGATCCATCACCACTGGCTCGCCCCGGTAGGCAGTCGCGGCAGCTTGGATGATTCGCTGAGCCACCACCCGCATCGTCTCATAGTCACCGTGCGCCTCATACGCCTCCACCGTGGCGAACTCCGGGTTGTGCGTTGCATCCACCCCTTCGTTACGGAACACGCGTCCCAGCTCGTATACCCTCTCCGCCCCCTGGGTCAGCAACCGCTTCAAATACAACTCCGGTGCAATGCGCAGATAAAGATCCTGGTTGGCCGCATTACTACGAGTCTTAAAAGGTCGCGCATTGGCGCCACCGTGGACACGCTGCAGGATCGGCGTTTCCACCTCCACAAAACCCAGCCCATCCAAGGTACTGCGGATCGCGGCATTCACCACGCTGCGAGCACGCAGACGCTCATTGACCTCCACAATGCCAGCGCCCCGGCGCTGCAAGGGGTGCAGCCCCTTTGCCTCAATGTCGATACTGCGCACCAGCAGCGAAGGCTCACCGGAACGCGACTGCCCGCGAGTACCCGTCGCCGCAATCAGGTCACCTAAATCCAGTGCCCGGACACGTGCGCTGAGTTTCTCCTCCGGCGCCTCCACAATGATCTGGCACTTCCCCGACGCATCACGGAGGTCAATAAATGTCAGCGCGCCGAAGTCGCGCTTCGCCACGATCCTTCCTGCCACCCGCAATTCCCCGGCACCGGTGGCGTCACTACCCTCGGCAACCTCGACACACCGGGTAAGGGCAAGGGCAGAACCATCATCGGCACGCTCCGCGACAGGCCACGGCTCCGCGCCTGCCTCCCGCAGCGCCATGGCCTTCCTGATACGCACCGCAGTTTGCTCACTGGCGGACTTTTTATTGGCATCCGTGAGCTGCTCCACGTAGTTCAGCGCCTGTGCTGCCTCAGGTTGGCCGGTGGCCGTCTGCTCACGGTGTGTCTCTTCATCGCGGCCAAAGAGTGCACCCACCGTCGGCACGAAGCCCTCGGCAATGCCGGAGGCGAAACCGACGCGCGCCATCGACAGCGAATCCGGATAACACACATAACGTGGAATCCAGACGGGCTTGTATTTCTGGTTAGAGCGGTACAGCGTTTCCATCTGCCACCACTTCGACAAATACGACAGCACCCGGCGCGCCTGCCTGCGAATCGGCCCCACGGCCACGGCATCTTCGCTAGCGAACAGCTCACGGAAAACAGCAAAGTTAAGAGAGAGCTTCTGCAGGTTCGCCTCTGTACACAACGCGACGATCATTGCCTCGACCGTGCCATTCGGTGCCTTAGGACTGCGGCGCATAAGGTCCAGCGAGGCACCGCTTAGACCCCACGGGATGAACGAGAGCACCGCCACTGTTTCTTCGCCCACCAGCGCCTCGGCCAACAGGCAGTCTTTATCCTGCGGATCGCCTAACCTTCCCAGCGCCATAGAGAAACCACGTTCGTCGGTGGTGTCGCGCCATTTGTCGGCAAGTTCTTCGACGTGCTGCATCTCTTCGGTACTGAGCTCGCCGTGGCGGCGAATCCGCACGCGCACCCCAGCCTTGTGCGCGTGCGCCCGCGCTTGCCGAACCTCACGCAGTTCGGATAGGTGGAAGTGCTGCGTATCGATGACGGCCTCGTCCCCCAGGTGGATCGAGCTCAGCCCGTGTCTTTCGTAGGCTCTCGTTCCTGGTTCAGACGCCCCCATCACAGCGGGCACCCACCCAAATGACCGTGCGCGTTCCAACCAGGCGACGATTGCCTCATCCCAGTACCTCGGATCGCCAATCGGGTCGGCTGACGCCAAGCAGACGCCAGCCTCGATGCGGTACGTCACCGCTGCCCGGCCTTTAGGCTCATACACAACTGACTTATCGCGCCGGGTGGCGAAGTATGCCAGGGAGTCGTTGGCATTGAAGCGTCGAATGAGGGCGCGTATGGCCTTTTCATCCTCGGCGCTAATACCGAACTCGTCGCGGTGCGAGCGCAGCAACAGCAGCCCGGCCACCAGCAACACCAGTGCCGCGAGGGCGGAAACGAGGAAGCTCACGAGCTTCGGCGGATGCCCGACTACGTAGGTGTGGTTAAACAGGGAGAAACCGGCGGAGTGGTTCAAAGCCCACAGCGCGCTCCATTCCGGTGCTAGGTCGCCGTGGAAGAAGTGCACCAGCACCAGGGCAATAAGGAAAACCGCAACGGTGCCTCCAAGCCACACCAGGAACGCAGTGAGGATTGCTCCCTTCACGGTGTGGGTGTAGAAGTCCCTGCGCTGCCGCAGCATCAAAAGCAGCAGCAGGAGCTGCACGCCCATGCCAGTAATAAACAGCGAGTGCGCCCACTGTGGGACTTCGTCGAAGTACTGCGGCAGGCACAGGAGGATGACGTTACTGACGTTGAGGACCAGCAGCGCGGCAACCGCCACCACCCAGGCGGCACGCTTTGCTTTGTATAGCCCGACTCCCAGCACAAATAGTGCAGCAGACCATGCGACGGAGGGCACTGGTACGGGGAGAAAGACGTTGTCCATCACCACCAGCAGGTGGCGGACGTGCACGCGCGCTGCCGTGGATATGCTGAGCACCAGTGCTATCAGCGCATAGGCGCACAGGATGGTTCCGATAAAACGCGGGAAGAACTCCGGGGTTGCTGCGTCAACCTGTGTTCTATCGCTTCTCCATTGAGCGTTTCTGCGATAAACATTCACTCAACTAATTATGCACTTCCACCTATACGGTTGGACCAAACACGCCGCGAACCATCGCATCTGCCATCACAATATCGCCGGTTACCAGGTCCGGAACCAAGCGCGCCATGGCGGCCCACCCGGGGTAGGCACTGAGCAGCTTGCCGAGGCTGGACATCTTCTTGTGTGCGTACATGCGCGTAGCCAGAGCGAACACCATGGAAATCACGGGAGCCAATGCCCAGCGGTTTTCCGGGTTGTCGGTATCTACTCCGTCGAGTTTGTCGAAGCGCACGCGTGCAGACAAGTACAGCTGGCGGTTGGCTGCCTTGACCTTGCGCAGAAGGGTTACGGCGGTCTTCATGAGCTCCGGGTCACCCAGCAGCTCGGAGAGCTCCTGCCGCTTATTGAAAGTCTCAAACACAGCGATCAGGCGACTATTTTCTTCGCTCAAAGCTCCAGGCACCACACCGGCCTTACCGAAGAACATATCCAGCACGGCCTTTTGCTGCGCGGGGTCCATGTGCGCGATCTGCACGGTCGTGTTGTCGATGCAGGCTGTATCCAGGGACACATCGCGGCCGGTATCCACCGTTTGCACTACAGGTTGCCCGGCGATCTTCTTAAGCTCTTCTTTTAGGCGCTTGTCTTGTTCTTTTTCTTCTGACGCCCCCTCGGTATCCACCAGCGATAGGTCGCCCAAAACCTCAAGGGCTGCGATCCACGGGGTGTTCGAGCGTTCGACGTCGGCTCCCACCAAGGTGGAGTGAACCAGCCCGGACAGGATGAACTGGGCGGGACGATCCGCCGCGGACACGAGAGATTGGGACATGGCGTGGACGGACTCGCGGGGATTGTTCGTCAGCGCCGTACGCAGCTTATCCAGCACGTCGAAGCGTCCGCGCAGCCAGCCGGCCTGCACGTCCCACAGCGTGGACAAGGTGGCTGCGTCGCAGGGAAGCTGGTCGGACTCCCCCGCCAGGAAGGCAGAGAGCTGCACCCACGGATCAGTTTCGCCATCTAGTCCACTGCCTTCGGCGCCAGCACCGTAGTAGCCCTCGGCCTCGGCAACTGCACTGTGCGGGCCGGCGGCGACGGGTGCGCGAAGGTAGTTAAAGCGATCCCGGCCGAATAGCTGCACGCTCAAAGGACCTGCGCCCACTAGATCTGCGGGAAGCTCGCCGTGTGCGATGGCCGCGCTCCCCTTGGGGGCGGCAGTCAGTTCCACGAAGGATGCCGCTTGCCAGGGGGCGGTGTTTGGCCACACCCAAGCTCCAGCACCTGGGGCGCCGAATTGCACAGGCACGTCCTCGGAATCACTCAGAATACGCAGCGTGGAGCCATCGACGTCGGCCGTGTAGTTAAAGGCAGGCACGATGCGCGCCAAACGCACACTCACGCGACGGTCTTCGACAAACTCCAGTTCGATGGATCCAGAGGCCATCGTGGCTAGGGAGGCTTCTGCACTGGCGAGGTCTACGAACCAGGTCACCTCGTCGATGGTTTGCAGTTTCAGGGTGCGAACCGGCGCGCCGTGGTGGTTGCGGATCACTACGCGTGCATCCCCCATGAGAGCCAGGTTTTCCGCCTTCGAACCCATACCTGGGCGCAACCCGGGGCGCACGCGGAACCGGGTTTGGGTGTCGATCGCACGGGCGGAGATTTCAATGGGATCGGTGCGCCACATCGGTGCTTCGCCCCGCATCGTCAGTTGGTAGCGCAGTCGGGAAGGCTTCACGATGACAGGCAACGCATCGCCAGCCTCGGTCTCCACGACGGTCGTGCTAAAGCGATCCGCGGGGCCGAGTTTCTGCGGCGAAATTTTCTCGAAGGGCTTTTCCCCTGGCATCAAGCGCACTGTCACGGGGCTTAAGCCTCCAGCCATGGGCAGGCGGGTTTGGGTGCTGGGGCCGCCAAACTCCATCTCCAGGGAAAGCCCCTCCACCAGGGCGTATTCGTGACGGAAGGATTCGTTGCGGGGGCCACGCAGACGCACCAGGTACTCGCCCACCCAAGGGCTATCCCACGCCTCGGGGTCAAAGACGTCGAATACGCCGCCTTCCGCTGGCACTTCCAGCGGTTCTTCCTCAGATACCGCCTCGCCGGTTTCGCCTGGTCCCGCATAAGACGATACCGACAGGTACCAGATCTCCTCCGCACCGGAGATTGTCGGTGGGAACTCTACTTGCAGGCTTTCGGAGTGGATGACCTTACCGCTAGTGGTCTCCACGCCACCGACCACGTCATCGGGCTCCACGAACTGGGCGCGCTGGCGCGGATCCACCGCGCGCACTCCAGCCATGGAGGGGCTATGTTCACCGGGCTTGGCGATGTGCAGACTCAGGCATTCGCTGAGGTCCAGCAGGCGAATAACCCAGCCGCTCCAACTCTTCATGGGTTGTTCTTCCATCACCGGGATGTCCGCCCCGGTCACCGGATCCACCGCCGTGGTCTCGGCGGGCACGACTACATAGACCTGTTGGTGGTGCAGGGACACGCGCCCTGTCAGGTCCGCGCCGCGAATGGTGAATACCAGTACTGGATCTTCGGTATCGACCAGCGGCAGCTGCCAGTGCTGGCCGTCGTTGGCGTTGCGAACGCTCACCTTGCGCAGCGGCTGGCGGACGGGAATATCCAGGATCTCGGAAACCGCCCTCCCGGCGTTGTCGGCGTGCATCGTGCGGAACGCCGCGGGCGCACCATCGAAGTCGACTCGCCAACGCACCTCAGTGTGTACCTGTCCCCCGGTTTCCAGGGACTGTGCGGGAAGTCGCAGCACAACGCGCTGTCGGAGTGTGTCTAGCTGTAGGCGCGGCTGATCTTCGCGGTGCGCCACTCCCACGCTATGACGCCGATCCTGCGTGCCTACCGGCCTTTCCCGCAGCTCCTCAATCACATCCTCCTGGATGAGTGCCGGTAGCTCCACTGGCGGGAGGGTGTATTCCCAAGTATCGGGGTGGACAGCGGCATGGGAGACGACCTCCACGATCGGAGCGATCAGTTTCTCTGCGGTCTGAGGCAGCGTAGCGCACAGTGGACCAACTTGGCGGGGTTCGTCAGCCAACTCGGCGACGATCCCCTCGGCGATGCTGGAAGGGGTTGCATCGGTGTCTTCCGCCCGTCGATTTTCCACCAGCTCGATCAACTCGGGCACCCAGTCCGAGGCGATGCCAACGTGAGCGAACAAACGTCCGAGCTCGCCATCTGGCCCTCCGGATACGGCATCCATCGGATCCAGCCCGGCGGCGGAAAGCAGCTCTGCGAAGCGTCCCTCGATCAGTTGGGTACGTGTGGGCGTCGGCTCCAAACCAAGGCCGTACCAGTACTCCGCGGGCAGCTCCGAGACCTCATTGAACCGCGCGGCGCGGGACAGCAACGTGGCAATCGTCAGCGCGGGACATGCCTGCAGCAAAGCTTCTTCGGTGGAACCAGCAGCGACCTGGCGGGCGATAAACGTGCCAAAGAAGCGACTCAGTCGCTCCAGCTCGTCGCCGTCGATATCCAGTTCTACGAAGAGTTCCACCTCCGCCAGCTTCCCGGCGAGAGCTGCCTCGGTAGACGAGGCCCATGGCAAGAGGGAATCTTGTAGGTCGGAGATCGGACTGGCTGGAATCTTCTCACTGGAACTCACGCGACCATCCTACGCGAGGGCTCAGCCGGTCTTCTCGGGAGCCATCCTCTGCGAAATCACCCTGGTCACACCGTCGCCGCGCATGGTCACGCCATAGAGAACATTCGCCACATCCATGGTGGGCTTTTGGTGGGTAATGACAATCAGCTGCGAATCCTTCCGAAGCTCCTCGAACAGCGCGATCAAACGGCGCAAGTTCACGTCATCCAGGGCGGCCTCGACCTCATCCATCACATAGAACGGGCTCGGACGCGCCTTGAAGATGGCCACCAACATCGCCAGTGCCGTCAGAGACTTCTCACCGCCAGAGAGAAGCGATAGTCGCTTGACCTTCTTACCCGGCGGACGGGCTTCGACCTCGATGCCGGTAGTCAGCATGTCATCCGGGTCGGTCAGCACTAACCGGCCTGCGCCACCCGGGAACAGGGTGCTGAATACCTGCGGGAAGGCCACCTCAACGTCGTTCCATGCTTCGGTGAACAGTTGCAGAATGGTCGCATCGACATCTGCGATCACCTCGTGCAGATCGTTGCGGGCACGCTCGACGTCATCTAGCTGCTGGGCGAGGAAGTTGTAGCGTTCCTCCAATGCCTTGAACTCCTCTAGCGCCAGGGGGTTCACCTTGCCCAGCGAGTTCAGCGCCTTCTCCGCCTTCTTTAGCTCGGCCTTGGTGGCGGTCGCGTCGAAATCTTCTGGCAGTTCTTCGGCCAGTAGCTGCTCGGCGGTAAGCCCCAGCTGCTCCATTGCACCCGCCACGGCTTGCTCGATCTTCACCTGCGCCTGAGTGCGCGCCAGCTCGGCGGTGTGCGCGTTGTCGTTCATTCGCCCCAGCTGCGCGGTCAGGGCAGAGACCTTGTCGCGCTGCTGTGCCATCGTGGTCTGCCACTGCTTGTGCGCTTGCTCAGTGTGCGAGCGGTTGGTCTCTGCGGTGGCCAGCGCATCGCTGATTCGGTCGGCGATTCGCTGCGCCTGCTCGCGCACGCAGGTGGCCATTTCGCGCGCGGCGGCACGGCGTGCTTGTTGCTGTTGGTGGTGCTTGCGCGCGGCCTCTTCCGCCCGGGCTTGGCGGCGTAGGTTCTCAGCCTTGCCGCGAGTGGACTGGGCGCGCTCCTCCGCCGTGCGCTGCGCTAAGCGCGCCTCCATTTCCATTGCCTTGACCTGCGATAGATGCAATGCGGCGGCATCGCGCTCAGCCGACGAGGGTTCGGTGGTGTGTTCCTCGTCGTCGACTCGCGCCACGCGATCGGCCAGCTCATCGAGCTGTTCGGTGGCCTGTGCCAGGCGTTGCTCGGCGGACTGTTGCTCGGCGGTACTGCGCTCAAGCTGGCGTTGTGCGGCCTCGCCCTGTTTTTGCAGCGCACTGAGGCGCTTGGCCGCCGCATCGCGCAAGGCCCGGTGTTCTTGTTCTGCCGCACGCGCCGCAGCCGCGGCAGTACGTAAATCACTTGCCGCATCGAGTGCGCCAGACAGCGCTGCCTGCAGGTCGTCTAGTTCCTTCTTTTTCTTGGTGACGCCCTCTGTTTCCGCCGCGATTCTATCCGCCAACTCGACAGGGGTCGTGCCGCCGGAGCCGCTGGCGACCCAGCCGGCGCCGTAGACGGAACCGTCCTTCGTCACTGCCCGTAGGCGTGGATCGGCAGCTACAACCTTGCGTGCATCACTGGCGCTGTCCACTGCCACAACATCCACCAGCAGGGCGGTCAGAGGCCGCAGCAGATCTTGGGGAACGTCCATCAGGTCGAGTAGCCATGTCCCCGCAGACACCTCGGTTTCCAGGCGGAAGGTTGCCCCCGTCCCCTCTGCACCTTCTGGAGTCGTAGGATCCAGCAACACCGCGCGACCTTCACGGGCATCGGTGAGGGCGGAGATGAGGGCGTCGGAAAGAGGGGCGACAATTCCCGAGCTCGCCGCATCGCCCAACACTGCGGCCGCGGCGGCGCCCCATCCGTCGCGAATATGCAGCTGCTCGGCTAGGCGGCGAGTAGCGATGCCCTGCTTGTCGGCAGTTCGGACGACAACCGCAGCGCCATCGGTGGGGGTCAGTCGGTCTTGCCAGGCGGCGATGGTGGCTTCGGCGGTTGCGATATCGCGCTCTAGTTGGAGCTGCTCGGCGCGGAGTTGTTCGGCACGCTCTTCTGCTCCGGCGGCCTCGCGGTCGGCCTGGGTGCGGGTTTCCTCCAGGTCGCCCCCGGAGGCCTCGGTTTCGCGCAGAGCTTCCTCGGCTTCCGTGATGTCTTCTAGCAACCCGTCGAGAGTTTCCTGTTGCTCGGCGGCGCTATCCTGCAGTCGCTCGACCTCCGCGGCGGCGTTGTCGCGCTGAGTAGCGGCGGCCTCGTGCTGAGCCAGCAGGCGAACCACGCCCTCGCGTCGATCGGCGATGGCGCGGACTTGTGCAAAGTGTTCTTGCTCGGCAGCGCGGGCTGCTTCCTCGGCTTCGGCGACCTGTTCGGCGATGGTTTCCAGTTTTTCGGCCGCGATCTCGACGTTCTCTTCAAGCTCCGCCTGTTCTTCGGCGGCGCGCTCGGCGCGTTCCAGCAGCTCTTGCGGGTCCGGGCCGGACCATTCGGCGACCTGTGCCTGTTCCGCACGGTCGGTGGCGATGCGCAAGGTGGCGGAGTTCTTCTCCTGCACTGCGGACAGCCGGTACCAGAGGTTTTTCGCCGCCTCGGCTTCCTCCAGGGCTGTGCGTAGTTCCTCTTCCGTCACGGCGAGTGTTTCGCTGTGTTCCTCCAGCTCCGCCTGTACTTCGGCGCGCTGTTCGGCCAGTAGCTCACTGCGGCGCGTGGAATCGTTGAGTTCCTCTGATAGCTGCTTGACGTTATGCGCGGCCAGCTGCACGCGCGTACTGCGGATGGTGGCCTGTACCGCAGACGCCTTCTGCGCAGCTTCTGCCTGCCGCGCGAGTGGCCCGAGCTGTTTGCGCAGCTCATCGGTCAGGTCGTGCAGGCGGTCGAGGTTGGCCTGCATGTTAACGAGCTTGCGCTGCGCCTTTTCTTTTCGACGCCGATGCTTCAGCACACCCGCGGCCTCCTCGATGAAGGCACGGCGCTCTTCAGGGCGGGATTCTAGGATCTGCGATAGTCGGCCTTGTCCGACAATCACGTGCATTTCTCGGCCGATACCGGAATCGCTGAGTAGCTCCTGGATGTCCATCAAACGGGCTTTAGCTCCGTTGATCTCATACTCCGAGGCCCCGTCGCGGAACATGCGACGGGTGATTGAGACCTCCGAATATTCGATAGGCAGCTTGCCATCGGAGTTGTCGATAGTCAGCGTGACTTCCGCGCGCCCCAGTGGTTTGCGGTCCCCCGTTCCAGCGAAGATGACGTCTTCCATCTTCCCGCCGCGCAGGGTCTTCGCCCCCTGCTCCCCCATGACCCATGCCAAGGCATCCACGACATTGGATTTTCCGGAGCCATTTGGCCCCACCACGGCGCAAATGCCTGGCTCTAGTTTCAGGGTCGTCGCGGACGCGAAGGACTTGAATCCTTTGAGCGTCAACGACTTTAAGTGCATTGCTTGATGCTATCAGAGCGCTAGGCGGTTGCTCCGTTATGAGCCTCGGCGCGCTGGCACTCCGGGTCCGTACCATCCCAGCACTCGACGTTCTTAAGCTCCGGCAGGCTGTCGCGGTGGAAGATCGGATCCAGGCCTGCCGCCTTCTGCTGCGAGAAGTCGCGCAGCAGCTTGATGGCCACACCGCCCAGCGGAACGATTGCGCAGAGGTTAATCAGGACCATCGTGGCCGCAAAAGTGTCAGCCAAGGACCACACCAGCGGCACCGTGCCGATGGCACCGCCGAAGACACAGAGGACAACAAGCACACGGAAGGTATTCAGCTTCGCCTTGGACTTGGTGAAGTACTCCACGTTGGCCTGGGCAAGGTAGTAGTTGCCCAGCACAGAGGAAAACGCCAGGAAGAACAGAATGATCGTGATGAAGTGAGTACCCCACTCGCCTACCTCGGCGGACAGTGCACTCTGGGTCAAGTTGGCCGTCTGCACGCCCTCGCCATAGGCCGGGTTGGACAGCAGAATGATGAAGGCCGTGATGGTACAAACCACCAGAGTGTCGAAATATACGCCCAGGGTCTGCACCAGGCCTTGCTTGACCGGGTGCGATACCGCTGCGGTGGCGGCTGCATTCGGGGCGGAGCCCTGGCCGGCCTCATTGGAGAACAGACCACGACGCATGCCGTTCATGAAGGCCGCCCCCAGGGTGGCACCGGCGATCTCCTTGATGCCCAGGGCGTGCTCCACGATGGTGCCGAACATCGCCGGAACCTCGCTGATGTTGATGGCCAGAACGATCACACCCAACACGATGTAGGCACTGGCCATAAGCGGGACGATCACCTGGGTGGCATTAGCGATACGCTTCACACCGCCGAAAATCACCAGCGCGGTCAGAGCGGCCACCAGCAGGCCCGTAGCGATCTTCAGCCAGGTGGCATCGGCCGCAATATTGGGGTTAAGGGAGTGCAGGGAGGAACCCGCGGCCTCCGCGATGGAGTTGGTCTGCACGGCGTTATACACAAAGCCATAGGTGATGGTGATGGCGATGCCGAAGATTAGCGCCAGCGGCTTCGCCCCCAGCCCCTTGGTCATGTAGTAGGCCGGACCACCGACATAGCCATCCTTATCGCGGGTCTTCCACAGCTGCGCCAGAGTGGCCTCCACGAAGGCAGTCGCGCCGCCGACGAGGGCGACGATCCACATCCAAAACACCGCGCCCGGGCCACCCAGGGTGATGGCGATAGCCACGCCCACCACGTTGCCTGTACCCACGCGGGACGCTGCCGAGATGCTGAATGCCTGGAATGCGGAGATGTTCTCTCCACTTTTGCCGACCGCCGGTTCCTTCACCGAGCGGAACATGTCCGGCACCATGCGGATCTGCACCACCAGGGTGCGAATGCCGAAGTAGGCTCCGGCTGCGAGCAGGAAGACGGGGATGATCTTCCAAATATTTTCGTTCAGCGTATTCGCCACGAAATTTTCAATTGTTTCCATGCGCAGAAATTTACCGGAAACTAGTGCCAGAAAATAAATGCGACATGATTGCACTCTTACTCCATCGGTGCAGCTCAGTAAGCTTTAAGCTTTCGCCGCTACCGCTGGCACGTCGCGCAATAGTGCGTCGATCGGCCACCGACGACCACTCGCTTGATCGGCGCCCCGCACTTCCTACACGGTTCGCCACCGCGCCCGTACACGTTTAACGAGCGCGAAAAGTACCCCGACGCACCGTTGACGTTCACATACAGCGAGTCGAAACTAGTGCCGCCCTGCTCCAGAGCGCGCTCCATCACCTCTGCCGCCGACTGCAGAACCCGGTGCAGGGCGGGCCTGCTCAGCAGCGCCGCGCTGCGCCGCGGACGCACTCCGGCCAGAAACAGCGCCTCGTCGGCGTAGATATTGCCAATGCCGGAGACGACCTCCTGGTTCAGCAGCACCGTCTTCACCGCCGCGCGCTTAGACTTCATCCGCTCCACCACCGCCTGCGCATCGAAGGCGGCCTCTAGCGGATCGGCAGCAATGTGACTGACGTTCTGGGGTAAAAAATTTTTTGGTGACGCCACCCCGGTCCCCGCTACCCACGGATCCGGCACGGCTTTTTCCAGCCGCCACTCGCCGAAGGTCCTCTGGTCCACGAAGCACAATTCCCGCCCATCGGATAGCCCCGCCCGGATGCGCACATGCGGGGATTGCACCTGGCCGGGCTCGGCAACGAGCATCTGGCCACTCATGCCCAGGTGCACTTGCAGCAGGAAGTCTTCGCCGAAATCCAACCACAAAAATTTTCCGCGGCGCTTCACTGCGGAGACGGTGGCGTCACGAAGAAAAGAAACAAGCAATTCCGGATCCCCGGAGCGCACGGCGCGCGGGTGACAGACCTCGACGTCGGTAAAGCGACGGCCGACCAGATGGGTTTCAAGGCCGCGGCGGACGACCTCTACTTCGGGTAGCTCAGGCACGTTCGTTGAGCTTCTGCACGGCCTGCTTGGCGGCGGCGTGCTCGGCGACCTTCTTGGTGTGGCCTTCGCCGTGGGTGACCAGGTCGCCAATGGTGACGGTGGCGTAGAACGTCTTGTCGTGCTCCGGCCCCTCGCCGCGTACCTCGTAGGTGGGCAGCGGCAGCTTCAGTTCAGAGAGCTTCTCCAGCAGCACGGTCTTCCAGTCCATGTTTAGGCCAGTGGTGGGAGCCTCGGTGATCATGTCGGAGAACAGGCGCAGCACTGTAGCGCGAGCAATCTCAAAGCCGTGGTGCAGGTAGATCGCACCGAGCATGGACTCTACGGAGTCCGCCAAAATAGAGTGCTTGTCCTTTCCTCCGGTCAGCATTTCGCCGCGTCCGAGCAGGATGTACTCCCCCATTCCCAGGCGGCGGGCCACACCGGCCAAGGCGTACATGTTGACCACTCCGGAGCGCATCTTGGAGATGTCGGATTCCGAGCGATCGGGGAACTGGCGGTACAGCTGCTCCGCAACGGCCAAGCCCAGCACGGCATCGCCCAAGAATTCCAGGCGCTCATTGTTGGGCAGGTTACCGTTTTCATTGGCGAAGGAACGGTGCGTCAGCGCCAGGCACAAAAGGTCATCCGGAAGATCTACACCCCAGGCTGCAAGCAGCGGGGTGTGGTCGGACTTGCCATAGGCGGCGTTGAGGGCGGCTTCGCCGGTTAGTCGGCGTTTACGAGCCATGTGGTTTTAGATTGCCTTTCTCGATGCTTTACCCGATGTTTTAGAGGTTCTTGAATTTTTCCAGCCCGGCCCAGCGCGGGTCCGGACGGTCCTCTTCCTCAGCTTCCTCGCTGATGCCATCCGGTGCCGGGGTATCCTCGCGGCATTCGGTGCCAAAGTCCGTGCACACAGGGCTAAAGGGTGCATTTAAGCCAGCTTCGTCGATCACCAGCTGAGAGATATCGATGGCATTGTCGTGCACTAGCAGCGGCTCGTCGACGTCGTCCTCATCATCGGAGCTGTCGTCGGTGGTGATGAAGTCCGGGGTCAGGCCGAACACATCGCTGATGGAATATTCCAGGGTGGTGGAAAGCTTCTGCAGGCAACGGGAGCACGTGCCCGTAGCTTCACCGCTTACCTGCAAGGTGGCCATAATCGCCTCGCCCAAGTTCGCCAGGGTTCCATGAACTTCGACGGGCGCGCCCTCGGCTACGCCCAGCATGTTGCCGCCCCACGGTACTGGTGACGCCCCCTGGGCGTCGACCGGCTCGCTGAGTCCAGTTGGGATGTCGCCGACTGCAAGAACGAAGGGGTTACTCATACCCCTATTTCTACCCGTCTAAAGCTGTTGACGGTAACCGTGGGGGTCGCCGTCGTTCTGATAACCGGAGGCGCCGGCGCCCTTGCGCAAGGCGGAGCGGTCACGATTGACGGTGCGCAGTGTGGTGGTGAGGGTCTCCTCAAAGTCTGCCAGGGTGGAATCGACGTAGCGGTCGCATTCGGTGCGCAGGCGGTCGGAGTCCGCGTGGGCGGATTCAATGATGCGCTTGGCTTCGGCCTGTGCGTTGCGCACGACTTCCGACTCGGAGACCAAGCGACGCTGCTCGGCCAGGCCTTCGTCGACGGAGCGTTGGTAGCTGGCGTTACCTTCGCTGACCAGGCGCTCGGCCTCGTCGGCGGCACGGCTGGTTACCTGGTCATACTCGCGACGGGCATCGCTGACAAGGCGGTCTGCCTGATCCTCAGCCTGCGCGACGGTGTTGGTAGCGCGCGTCTGGGCGTCGTTGAGAATCTGATCAGCCTGATCCTGGGAGTCCTGGACGATGGCATTAGCTTCGGAGTTGGCGTCGGCGATAGTCGCATCGGCTTGGTCGCGGGCGTCGGCGATGATGTCATCGCGGTGGTCGAGGACGTCCTGCGCATCATCCATTTCGATGGGGATTGCGTTGCGCATTTCGTCGAGAATGTCCAGCACCTCGCGGCGCGGAACCATGCAGTTAGAGGTCATGGGCACGCCATAGGCCTGCTCCACCATTTGCTGTAGGTCATCCATACCCTGGAATGTCTTGTACATGGCCTCCACTGTGCCATCACTTGACCTCAAGTACAGGTTTAGACACGGCTTTGCGTGCGTTAGCCGCGGAACTTCTCCTCCACCGCAGAAACCACCGGCTCGGGCAGCAGACCGGAAACATCACCGCCGTACTTCGCCACTTCCTTGCACAAGGTGGACGAAACATACCCATACTCCGGGGAGGTCAGCAGGAAGTACGTCTCCGCCCCAGAAAGGCGCTGGTTCATCTGCGCCATCGGCAGCTCGTACTCGTAATCCAGGGAGCTGCGCAGCCCCTTGACCATCGCCTGAATATTGTTTTCCTTAAGGTAATCCACCAGCAGTTTATCCCAGGTATCCACAGTGATGTTCTGCGGGCCGTTCGGGATAGCGGCGATCGATTTTTCGATCAGCTCGATACGCTCTTCAGCGGTGAACAGGCCGTTCTTGTTCGGGTTATATGTCACCAGAACAACGACCTCTTCCCAGTTGGCCGCAGCACGGGTGAAGATATCCAGGTGGCCCAGCGTGATGGGGTCGAAAGATCCAGGGCAAACTACTCGCATGGCACCTAACCTAACCCTCGCCCCGCCAAATCGCCATGTCGAAGCGGGCAATGCCATAGGTACGCTTCTTCAACTTCTGCCCAGTCGGCTCAAAACCCTCCGGCCACGCGGTCTCTGGTGAGGCACTATTGCGTTCGACCACCACCACGGCGTCCTTCGTAAGAACCGGAATAAGAGCTTCCACCATCTCGGCAACAGCCTCATCGGCGAGCTCGTAGGGCGGGTCGGCCAGCACCATGGTGTAGTGATTGCGCGGTGCTGCGGCTAGGAAGGATGACGCCTTCGCCTCCACTACCTGCAGCTTCGCCTCAGGCACGACGTGGGCATTGTCCTTGATCACCTTGATCGCCGCGGCGCTACTATCCACCAGCGTGACCTCCTTGGCTCCACGGCTGGCAGCCTCCAAACCGAGGGCACCGGAACCGGCGAAAAGATCCAGCACTACTTCATCAACAAAGCCGAAGCGAACCTGCAGGGAGGAAAACAGGCCTTCGCGGGCGCGGTCGGAGGTGGGGCGCGTGCCCGCCGGAGGAACCTTGATGCTGCGTCCGCGAGCCGTTCCAGAGATGATGCGTGTCATTGCTTTGCGTTCAACCTGCCTATTTGCTTACTGCTGTGTCTTCTGGCGCTTCAACCCTTAACAGGACGTCCCCGCCGTGCACATCCACATAGTCCTGCGAGTTGCTTCTGCGCACCACGCCAGGCCCCGGCGCGAGGACGGGCGCTTCCAGCTTTAGCGATTCCACCGTGCACAAAACATCACCCGTGGCGACGGCATCACCGTCGGCGACGAGGAAGTGCACGACTCCCGCAAATGGGGCACAGATTTCCATGCCCCAGAGTCTAGCAATTGGGGTGACTAGTTCCTTTCGATGAAGTCCTGATCGTCGATCTCGATGTCCACCACCAAGGAGCGCGCTAATTGTTCGTCGTAAGCCACCAGCGCTTCGGCGTAGTCGCGGGCCGACTCAATCACCTCGCCGTCGGTGCTGAGGTCTAGCAGACGCGCCCTCCGCGCCGAGCGTCCCGACTGATCCTGGCCGAGGATATCCCCCTCGGTGCGCATCTTGAGGTCCTCTTCGGCAAGGCGGAATCCATCATTACTGTCGGCCACCACCTGCAGGCGATGGAAGGAAGGACTATCCGGTGCGGCGGTGGTGTGCAGCAAGCACAGCGAATCCCGCCGTCCACGGCCGATTCGCCCGCGTAGCTGGTGGAGTTGGGAGAAGCCGAAGTTCTCGGCCTCCAGAATCATCATCATGGAGGCATTGGGCACGTCCACGCCGACTTCAATGACTGTGGTAGCAACCAGAACGTCGATCTTCCCGGCAGCGAAGTCCTGCATGACCTCGTCCTTGTCGGCCGCGTCCATTTTGCCGTGCAGCATTGCCACGCTGCAGCCAGGCAGCTCTTGCGTAGCGATGCGCTCGCACCACTTTTCCACGCCAGTGGGACCATCGATTCGGGGTGCCACTACATAGGCCTGTCCTCCGGCTTGGATTTCCTCCCCCATGCGCTCCCAGGCGCGACGCACCCAGCGTGCTTTGTCAGCAGGCACCACCACGGTTTCAATATCACCCCGACCGCCGGGTTTGCCCACCAAGGTAATGGGAGTCAGGTCGCCGAACATCGTCATACCCACCGACCGCGGAATCGGAGTCGCGGTCATCACCATCATGTGTGGAGTCGCATCCACCGGCGCTGATTCCCGCAGTTTGTTGCGCTGCTGCACGCCGAAGCGATGTTGCTCATCCACCACGACCATGCCAAGCCGATAAAACTCCACGGAGTCCTGAATCACCGCATGGGTACCGACCACAATGTCCGTTTGCCCCGAAACCAGGTCCAGCAAAGTGCGTTGTTTATCGGCCTGCTTCTGGGAGCCAACCAACACGGATACTCGCACATCGGTGTTCTCCAGCATCTTCACCAGGTTGCGGGCATGCTGCACGGCCAGAATTTCCGTCGGGGCAACGAAGGCGCACTGATAGCCGGAATCCACCGCCCACAGCATGCTGATCAGCGCCACCATTGTTTTGCCGGAACCGACCTCTCCGTGCAGTAGCAGGTTTGCCGGGGTGGTTCCGCCAAGGCGGGAGCCGATATCCTCCAGCGCCATTTTCTGTCCCGCACTGAGGTCAAATGGCAGCCCTGCAATCAGCTTTTTCACGTTCTCGCCCGGCGCGAGCGCCATGCCGGTGCGCTTGGTGGCGTCATTGCGCCGTAGAGCCATGACCAGCTGCAGTTCCAGCGCCTCGTTGAACTTCAACCTTCTCCGGGCAGGTGCGGGGCCGGCCTCACTGGGTTGGTGAATCTGCCGGAGCGCATCCGCGAAGCTAATCAGCGGGCGCCCCTTTCCGTCGACGGGCCAGGCAGGCGCGCCGGGGTTACGTCGTGGCAGCGGCAGGAATTCGCCGGGTTCGTCCATCACCCGCAGCACGTGATCCATCACCCCCAACATCTCTGCGGTGGACGTACCGGGGCGACGCTTGTAGCCCGGCATCCACGGCTTGGCCAAGAGCTCCTGCGCAGCGGTTTCGGAACCCATGACATCCACGATGGTCTTCAGCGGCCCAAACATGCCGAATTCGGCATCCATCGCGGGGAGGATGGAGACATAGCTGGGGTTCTTCAGCTCCCACTGTCCATTGAACTCGGAGAGCTTGCCGTGCAGGAGCAGCATCGAACCATTTTTTATGCGGCTGCGGTGGTAGGCCACGTTCCCAAATAGTGCAGAGCGGAAATGCCTGCTGCCGTCGGTAAAGGTAAAGGCCAGGTATTTCCGCGGCCCACGCCCGGAGTGGTTGTCCTTTTCCTCCACGCTGAGGATCTCCCCAGCGCAGGTGTACTTCTCCCCCACTCGCAACTCGTCCAGCCCTTGAGGTGAGCCAAGGCGCGCGTACGTTGTGGGGAAATTCAGTACTGCATCGGAGATCGTCCCGATGCCCGGCTTATCCGCCAGCCGTTTGGCGCGGTCGTTGGTGATCGCCACGGAAAGCGGACGCGAATCCTGCCACCCCAGCATGGGCTATTCCACCCCGATCTGCACCAGGCGCGGGTCGCTGTCGCTTCCCAGCAGCTCGATGCGGTGATCGTCGATCTGCACGTCCGGGTAGAGCTCCGCGAAAGTGGCTTTCAGGTGGTCGATGGTTTCTTGATCGGTGGCAGGGCGGCTCCACAGCAGGGTGACTAGTTCACCGCCATCGGCCAGCATGTCGCTCAGGGTCTCAATCATGCTCTCGGGCGGGCAATTGGCGTAGCGCTGCGCGTCGACCGCATCGATCATCTCTTCGACGTTGTCATCCCAATCCACGGTGGGGTCGTTGACCGCCAGCGCCGCCAACCCGCCGACCAGCGATTTCGTGTCAATAATGTCGATTTCCCGCGTGCCGTCGAGGCCCTGCAGCGCCGCGACGTCCTGCCCGTTGGTCAGCACTGCCACCGGGCCGTTGCCTAGCTGACCCATCGCGTCCTTCAAGGTTGTGCTGTTTGGTGACGCCACAGCCACCGCACCTGCAGCTTCAAACAACTGCGCAACCCCACCGGTGGGCGTGAGCGCCACGATGGACGGCGCGCGGTTATCCGTCGAGTGCTGGCGGGGAGCCTGGGCTGGTGTGCTCTGTGTTCCCGAAGCGGCAGGTTCCCCTGCTGCGGGGAGCACCTCGATGCGCAGCTCAGTGACGGTGCCCAGTCCGAAGGCCTTCTCAATCACTTCCCCGGCCTGGTCAGTGTGCACGTGCGCAGTGCCTGCTTCCGGACTCAACGGACCAACGATCACGGAGTTGCCGTAGGCCTCCAGGAGTTCCCGCAGGGCATCCAGGTTCCCCTCGAAGAAGAACATCACCTCGACCTCTTGCTGGGTTCGGGCGTGGTCAGGCGTGAGGGCGTCACTAGTAGAACCGGCACCGTCAAGTACATCGACAAGGGCCTGCAGGATCACCACAAGGCCCTGGCCACCTGCGTCAACAACCCCAGCCTCGGCCAGAACGGCGAGTTGGTTGGGAGTTTCTGCGAGGGCTTCCTCTGCGGCGCTCAGGGCGCGGGTGGCGACACCGACAAGTTGGGGATCACCGTCGTGGGCGGCGGCTGCGGCGGCCGCGAGCACGCTGATGACGGTGCCCTCGACGGGCGTGGAAATTGCGGTGCGGACGAACCCCACGGACTGCGAGAGCGTATCGGCCACTGCGAGGCCATCAATCTGACCTTGGGAGGCATTTTCTGCCAATGCCCGGAGCATCTGGCTGAGAACCAGGCCAGAGTTGCCGCGCGCGCCGCGGACCGCGCCGGTAGCCAGAGCGATGGTGACCTCGGAGGTACTTGGGTCGCCTTCCAAGGCATCCACTGCAGCGACAGCGGTGGCCATGGTGTGCGCCATGTTCGAGCCAGTATCGGAATCCGGGATGGGAAAGACATTCAGCGCGTTGATCGCCTGGCTCTGTTCGCGCAGCTGCGTGGCCGAACGGCGAGCCCATTGGGCGATAAGCTGTGCGTCGAGCTGAACGGGCGCTTGCTTCGCCAGATGCGCCTCTGCCTTCCTAGAATTCACTCCCACTACCCTAGCGAAACAGCCGGGGAGCAGCGCGGTTTATCGCCACCCGGCGCGTATAGGGGTGGGAAGTACGACGGAGCTACAGTTCCCAGTTCACCGGCGCGCCGCCGGAGGCTACCAGGATCTCGTTCGCCCTGCTAAACGGTCGGGAACCGAAGAAGCCCCGGTATGCCGAAAGCGGCGAGGGGTGCGGGGACATCACGCAGCGCTCGGCACCGATCAGTGGCGCAAGCTGCTGAGCCTGCTTGCCCCATAGAATCGCTGCGAAATGCGGGTTGGCTGCAACCTGCCGTACAGCGGCTTCAGTGATGGCCTCCCAGCCACAGCCCCGGTGGCTACCCGCATTGCCCGCCTGGACGGTGAGTACGCGGTTGAGCAGCAGCACGCCGCGGTCGGTCCACGGTGAAAGGTCTCCGCTGGTAGGAGCGGGTAGACCGAGGTCGTCTGCATACTCGGTGTAGATGTTTTTTAGCGACTTCGGCAGTGGCTCGCCGGCGGGCAGTTCTGCGGAAAACGCCAGCCCCACCGCATGCCCGGGCGTGGGGTATGGATCCTGGCCGACGATCAAGATCTTGACCTGCGTGGGGTCTGTGTGGAATGCGCGGAGGATGTTCTCCGGCGCCGGGAGGATTTGGCTAGCGCCTGCACCCGAACCAGTACCTGCACCCGGGCCATGCCCCTGGCCTTCTTCCAACGCACCCGCCAACACAGAATGCAAACCTGGCAGATACCAACCCGGATGGATACGATCAATCAGCTCTTGCGCAGAAGGTGTACTCACTACACAGACTCCCATCCGCCGGCAAATGGCGGGCGCTCGCCATCGACCAGCACATAATCCCCCTGGCCATCAGCTTCTTCCGAGAGGCTGCGTACAGTACCGATGCGGCGGTAGCCGGAGGGCATGCGGGCGTCGGTAGTACCCAATAGCGTGTGATCCTCACCGCCGGTGTAGATCCATTCCAACGGGTTCTTGCCCGTCATCTGCGCAGCATGGCGTAGCTTTTCATCCGGCACCAGCGCGGCGCTGTCGAGGTCCAAGCACACCCCGGACCGCTCCGCGATATCGGTGAGGTCCACGATCAGCCCGTCGGAGTTATCCGTCATCGCACTAGCGCCCGTGGCCCTAGCGACGGAGCCGCGCCCCGGCTGCAGGCGCGGGGCACAGTGCCAATTGGCCAGCTCCTGCAAGATCGGATCATCGACGGGGATCGCCTTGCGCGAGCCATAGTGGCGCAGGATCGCAAGCCCCGCCGCGCTGTAGCCGATTGGCCCGCTGGCGATCACGCGCTGGCCCACGCCCGCGCCATCCAGCGTCAACGCATCGGCAGGCCCAGCAATCTCCCCCAGCGCGGTAATAGAAATCACCAGATCCTTGCTGGTCACCACGTCACCACCGACGAGTTCGGCAGCCCATGGCGACGCCGCCTCGTCGATGCCGCGGGCAATATCCGCAACCGTCTGCAACGGCAAATCCCCCGGGGTGGCAATAGCCATGAGGATCGCAGTGGGGCGTGCCCCCATCGCCTGAATATCTGCGAAGTTCTGCGTCACCGCTTTCACCCCGACCTCCCACGGAGTTGAGTAGTCGAAGGTGAAGTGTCGACCCTGCACGAGGATGTCCGTCGAGCACACGTGACGTGAATTTGTGCCTGTTGGCTCCAACACTGCGGCGTCATCGCCATTAAGAGAACTCGGCGCGGCGTTGCGGATCGCCGCGATGGTAGCGGCCTCGCCTGCCTCGGCGACAGTGAGTTGAGTACGCATGCGGACCTTTCCGTGGTTGCGGTGATGCTTGGGTTCCCGCGCTTAGTCTAATTAAGATGGTGCGCTATGAGTGACGAAGCCTCCTCCCCCGTCTCCACCCCGCGGTACCTGATCATTCTGTCGACGGTGCTTGCCGTGGTGCTGATTATTGCGGTGATCACCGCTGCGAAGATCACGGTGGATCGGAAGGTGTACGCGCCGGTGGCGCTGGGGCCGGTGGATGCGCCGGAGGCGTCGTCGCAGGTCTGCACCGATTTTGTGGCTGGGTTGCCGGAGGAAATGGATCGCTTCCGTGCCGTTGAGGTGCGGGATCCTAGGCCGGACGGCGCGGCGGCGTACCGCGATTCTTCGGGTTCGGAGCTTTCTGTGCGCTGTGGAGTGAACGTGCCTGACCAGTACTCGGAGTTGTCGCCCGTGGTGTCGGAAGGCGATACGCGCTGGACCGTCGTCTCGGATGCTACTCCTGGGTCTGACCTGCGGACGTGGTACGCGGTCAGCGGTTCGCCTGCGGTTGCGGTGACTGCGTCGGCGGATGTCGGCGATGCCCTCGGTGCGGTGGGGTCTACTCTTTCCTCTGTTTATGACGCCAACTCTCCAGCAAAGCCCGCCCCCTACCCACTGTCCGATGCTGCGGTGGCTGGCGGTTCCACTTCCGGCGAGGCTGGCGGTTCCACTTCCGGTGGCGCGACCGAGTCCCTTGCATGCCGTAAGTTCCTGGGATCTCTGCCGGAGGCACTGGGCGACTGGCGTCTGGTCCACAGATCCGCTGGAGGATCGGAAAAAGGCGTTGACCAGGACAAGCAGGGTACTGACCTGGTGAAACCTGATCTCCTTCCCGATGGACTGGACCGGTCTGTGTTGGATAAGGCTCCCAGCGGATCGGCTACCTATCTCGCCGAGGAGCAAGAACCTGTGGTGATTCGCTGTGGCCTGGCTATGCCTAAGTCCTATGCCCCGGGTGCACAGTTGACCCAGGTAAACAAGGTTCCCTGGTTCTCTGATCCATCTCTTTCCCGCGGGTCGACTATGGGGCGTTGGTTTGCCCTGGGCCACGAGCAGGTCATCGGCCTAGCCATGCCGCAATCCGCTGGCAACGAGGTAATCTCTTCCGTGACCAGCGCAATCTCCGATTCCCTCAAGAAGACTGAGAAACAGCCGGCCGCTGCCCAGCAGTAGTTGCCCCCCATTGCAGTAGCTTCTCCCCGGCTGCAACAGCAGCCTCACGTGCACCATGCCAAAAGTGCCAAATGTCGGAAAAGTTGCAAAACGTCAGATCGCCTCTCCTGCCCTCGCGAGCAAAAAGCTTCTGACCTGCATGTTTACACTATTGAAAATGCACCCCAGTAACGAATTGCAACTTTCCCGACATTTTCCCATCGAGCGGGCTGAAGATAGCCACGCCCGGCGCCAAAAGCCGCTAGTAGCGGCAACTAGCAGGGCCAGAGCCAGCGAGCCAACTAGCCCCAGCTAAGCCAGCGCCCGGGCAATCAGCGCGCTGACCAGGTCGCCGAAGCTGATCCCCTCAGCCGCGAACATCTTCGGATACATCGAGATCGGCGTAAATCCAGGCATGGTGTTGATTTCGTTCAGCACGGGCCCGTTCTCCGTGGCAAAGAAGTCCACGCGCGCGATGCCATCACACCCCAGCGCATTGAACGTGCGAATCGCCAGTTTGCGCACCTCCGTCACAACGTCCGCAGGTAGCGGCGCCGGGATGGTGGCGGAGACGGTCGAATCGACATACTTGGCGTCAAAACCATAGAACCCTTCGGCTCCATCCTCGGTGCCGTTCAGCATGGCAGGAACCGACGAGACGATCGAGCCATCCGCATATTGCAGCACACCGCACTCAACCTCGGCGCCGTGAATCATCGCCTCCACAATCACTTTGTTGTCATGGGAAAAGGCCAGGTCAATAGCCGCATCTAGTTCTTCCCCGCTATCCACCTTGGAAATGCCGATGCTCGACCCGCCGCGCGCCGGCTTCACAAACACCGGCAGCCCGAGCCGCTGCTTTTCTTCAGCGGTCAGATCGCGTGGCTGGAATAGAATCAGCTCCTCGCCCACCGGAATCCCAGCTTCGCGTGCCAGCCGCTTGGTGAAGTCCTTATCCATGCCCGCAGCGGAAGCTAGCACGCCATTGCCGACGTACCGCACGCCCGCCAGATCCAGCACGCCCTGCACGGTTCCGTCTTCGCCATTCTGGCCGTGCAGTACCGGGAACACCACATCTACGTGCGCAAATACCTCGCCAGCCTGCTCGCCGGTCACGTAGCGCATCTCCCCCGCCGCAGCCGAGCCAGCCCCACCGAATGTCAGCTGCACGTGTACGCCGGAATCCTCTACGCGTGGCATCTCGCGCCCATTGGCTCGCAGCCGGGAAGTATCGGTCGTCCCCGGCACCCACGCGCCCGCCTCAGTGATCCCCACCGGCACGACCTCGTAAATCTCCGGATCCAGGTGGTCGATCACCGCGCCTGCGCTAATGCAGGAGACGGAGTGCTCAGTCGATTGCCCTCCGTACAGTACGGCGACAGTGGTACGTGCGTGCTTCTTGGCTTGGTTACTCACGGTGTTTTACCTTAGCTGTTTTTCTGACGCCGCATTCCCACCGCCCCGCCACTTCGACCCGACTGCCAGTCTGCCTGTGACTTACTCGGCCTTCCGGCTGCGGCCGAGCAACCCCATCATCACCTGTTGCACGTCTGCGCCTTCGTGGCACACTCCCACCACGGCTTCGGTGATCGGCATTTCCACGCCGACTTTCCCCGCCAGCTCGAACACGGACTGACTGCTGACCACGCCTTCAGCAACTTGTCCCTTGGTGGCTTTGGCGGCCTCTTCCAGGCTTTCGCCCTTGCCGAGGCGCTCGCCGAAGCTGCGGTTGCGCGAGAGCTTCGATGTACACGTGGCCACCAGGTCGCCCATGCCCGCCAGGCCGCTGAGCGTGCGCGCGTCGGCGCCGACTTCCAGCGCTAAACGGGTGGTCTCCGCCAGGCCGCGAGTGATCACGGTGGCGGCGGTGTTATCGCCGAATCCCATACCAGCGGCAATGCCCGCCGCCAGAGCGATGACGTTTTTGCACGTGCCGGCGATTTCGCAGCCGATGACGTCCGTGTTGGTGTACGGGCGGAAGTACGGCGCCGCCACGGCGGCCTGGATCAACTTCGCGCGGTCCATATCCGAACATGCCACTACGGTCGCAGCGGGTTGTTGTTCGGCAACTTCGCGCGCCAGGTTCGGGCCGGTCAGTACAGCCACACGTTCGCTGGGCACGTCCGCTACCTCGGAGATCAGCTGGCTCATGCGCAGCCCGCTGGAGTGCTCGATGCCTTTGGCCAGGCTCACCAGGGAGGCATCCGCGCCGATGAGATCCTGCTCTTTCCATTTCTGCAGGTTCCCGCGCAGGGACTGTGAGGGCACGCCCAGCACCACGATCTCCGCGCCGTCGAGCGCCTCGGCGGGGTCACTCGTGCCGGTCAGCGAGTCAGGCAGCACAATGTCTCCCAGGTATGCACTGTTGCGGTGGTTGTTGCGCACGTCGTCTGCGACTTCGTCGCGCCGTGCCCAGAGACGGACTTCGTTGCCGGCGTCGGCAAAAACTTTGGCAACAGTCGTGCCCCAGGATCCCGCACCCATCACCGCTACTTGCACCATGTCGCTTTGTTGCCTTCCCGTCTGCTGTGGCTTCAGTTCGAAATAATTTTTGGGTTCGTTATACGATTGTCGGCAATAGTCTATCGAAAGGGATCCCTTTAAAAGTGATCACTCACACAGGAACTGGCGATCTTTCTACGTCCCTGGCCATGTCGCGGCACGATCAGGGGCATGTGACCCGCATCGGATCCCGTCCCAGCGAAGAGTTCGCTCGCCCCACCTTCGCCGCCGGCGCGGTTATTTGGCGCTTTTCTGGTGACGCCGCAGACTCCACTCCTTCCGCCCCCGAGTCCACGGACGTGGAGATCGCGCTGATTCACCGTCCTCGCTACGACGACTGGTCTTTGCCGAAGGGCAAGGTTGATCCGGGTGAGAATCTGCCGGGTACCGCCATGCGCGAGATTTTGGAGGAGACTGGCTTTGAGGTGCGTTTGGGCTGGCTGTTGGGCTATGTCCACTACCCGGTGGGTTCCCGCACGAAGGTGGTTTATTACTGGACTGCCCAGCACCTTTCCGGTGAGTTCGAGGCCAATGATGAGTCCGATGAGCTGCGGTGGGTTTCCCCCGCCGACGCGAAGGAGCTGCTGAGCTATGAGGCGGATCTGAAGGTCGTGGATGCGGCTTTGGGTCTACTGCAGTTGGGCTGCGATCGCCGAGTGCTGTATGTCCGCCACGCGAAGGCGCATGCGCGTGAGGGGTGGGCTGGTGACGATGATCTGCGTCCTTTGAGCAAGAAGGGCCGTCGCCAGGCGGAGCTGCTGGTTTCCGGGTTGTCGGGTTACCGCCCGGAGGCGATTTCCTCTGCCGTGCCGGTGCGTTGTGAGCACACGGCTGCGCCTATTGCTGAGGACTTGGGGCTGGATGTTACTTCTGACGCCAACCTGGGCGATGCCGGTTGGGCTGCCGATTCGGATGCAGCGGTGGATGCGTTCCACGCCGCCACGACCGCGCCTGTGTCGATGGTTGTTGGCCAGGGGACGGTGATCCCGGGTGTGCTGGCCCGCGTGGCGGGCGAGCACGGCGTGGAGATTGAGGATATGCGGGTGAAGAAGTCCAGCACGTGGGTACTGCACTTCGCCGGCGATAAGTTGCTGGGGCTGGACTACTTGGCCAGCCCGTTGGCTGTGAAGTAAGCGCTAGCTGGCGGGCAGGGTGCGTGGCTTGAAGCTGGCGCGCTGGGATTCGAAAGCCTCGATGGCCTCTTCGTTGCGCAGGGTCAGGCCGATGTCATCCAGGCCTTCCATAAGGCGCCAGCGGGTGTAATCGTCCACGTCGAAGCCGAAGGTGTGGGTGCCGAGGGTGACGGTGCGGTCTTCCAAGTTCACGGCGATTTCCGCCCCTGGCTGCTGTTCCAGCAGCTTCCAAATCAGTTCAATGTCTGACTGCTCCATCTGCGCGGCCAACAGACCCGCCTTGCCCGAGTTACCGCGGAAGATATCGGCGAAGCGGGAGGAAAGAACCACGCGGAAACCGTAATCCATCAGCGCCCAGACGGCGTGCTCGCGGGAGGAGCCAGTGCCGAAGTCGGGGCCTGCCACCAGGATGGAGGCGTTCTTGTAGGGCTCCTGGTTCAGAATAAACTCTGGATCCTTGCGCCAGCCGGCGAACAGACCGTCTTCGAATCCGGTGCGGGTCACGCGCTTCAGGTAGACGGCGGGGATGATCTGGTCGGTGTCGACGTTCGAGCGGTTCAGGGGGGCCGCCACGCCAGTGTGAGTGTTGAACTTTTCCATGGTGTTTGTGTTCCTCTGCGTTGTCGTGGTCGGTTTACAGATCCGCTGGGCCTGCGAGGTGACCCTTCACGGCGGTGGCGGCGGCGACTGGCGGGGAGACCAGGTGTGTGCGCCCGCCCTTGCCCTGGCGGCCTTCGAAGTTTCGGTTGGAGGTGGAGGCTGAACGTTCGCCCGGGGCAAGCTGGTCCGGGTTCATCCCGAGGCACATGGAACAACCTGCGGTGCGCCACTCCGCCCCGGCGTCAATAAAGATCTGGTCGAGCCCCTCTTCTTCCGCTTGCATCTTCACCCGCGTGGAGGAAGGAACAACGATCATGCGGGTGCCGTCGGCGACAGAGCGGCCCTTGAGGACGTCCGCGGCGGCGCGCAGGTCCTCGATGCGGGAGTTGGTGCAGGAGCCGAGGAAGACCGTGTCGATCTTGATGTCACGCAGCGGGGTGCCTGGCTTGAGGTCCATGTACTCCATGGCGCGCTCGGCGGCGAGGCGGTCGTTGTCGTTGGTGAAGTCCTCCAGCTGCGGGATTGCTTCCGCCAGCGGCAGGCCCTGGCCGGGGTTGGTTCCCCAGGTGACGAAGGGGGTCAGTGCGGAGCCGTCGATGTGGACGACAGTATCGAACTGCGCGTCGTCGTCGGTGCGTAGGGACTTCCAGTACTCCACGGCTGCGTCCCAGTCCGCGCCCGTCGGCGCGTGCGGGCGGCCTTCGAGGTAGTCGAAGGTCACCTGATCCGGAGCGATCATGCCCGCGCGGGCGCCGGCCTCGATGGACATGTTGCACATGGTCATGCGGGCTTCCATGGACAGCTTTTCGATGGCCTCGCCGCGGTATTCGATGATGTGCCCCTGGCCGCCGCCGGTGCCGATCTTGGCGATGATGGCCAGGATCAGGTCCTTGGAGGTCACGCCTGGCTGCAGTTCGCCGGAGACCTCGATGGCCATGGTCTTGAAAGGCTTCAGCGGCAGGGTTTGGGTGGCCAGCACGTGCTCGACCTCGCTGGTGCCGATGCCCATGGCGATGGAGCCGAAGGCGCCGTGGGTGGAGGTGTGCGAGTCGCCGCAGACGACGGTCATGCCGGGCTGGGTCAGGCCCAGCTGCGGGCCGACGGTGTGGACGATGCCCTGTTCAATGTCGCCCATGGAGTGCAGACGGATGCCAAACTCTTCGGCATTGTCGCGCAGGGTGGATACCTGCAGGCGGCTGGTGGGCTCCTGGATTTCCTGCAGGTCGCCGGTCTTCACGCCGATGGTGGGAACGTTGTGGTCCTCGGTGGCGATGGTCAGATCCGGGCGGCGGACCGTGCGGCCGGCCTGTCGCAGGCCGTCGAAGGCCTGGGGCGAGGTAACCTCATGAACCAGGTGCAGGTCGATGTACAGCAGGTCGGGGCCGCCTTTTTCTCCGGCTGCAACGACGTGGTCGCGCCAGACTTTTTCCGCGAGGGTTAAGGGTTGGTTCGTCACGGTCTCTCCTCTGTGTCCGCTATACAGTTCCACTGGATGGAATGTATAGTATCAAATCATGGGACACAATACGGAAATTCCCGCAACTAGCGGCATTCAAGTTTTGGACCGGGCGATCTTCATCCTATCGGTCATCGCAGCAGAACCTCGCAACCTTTCCGACCTGTGCGCCATCACCGGCCTGCCGCGCGCCACGGCGCACCGCATCGCCGTCGCACTGGAAAAGCACCGGTTGATCGAACGCGGGGTGGACGGTGCGTGGGTCACTGGCCCAGCCCTGGCCGAGATGGCGCCGTCTACCTCTTCTCGTTTGGAGGACGCCGCAGAGTTCATCCTCCCCGACCTCATGGCAAAGACTGGCGAGTCCGTGCAGCTATATCGCCTTTCCGGAATGGAACGCGTGTGCATCGCCAACGCCGAACCCGCCACCGGTTTGCGCGATACCGTGCCGATTGGTCACCGCATGACGTTGAACGCGGGCTCCGCAGCCAAGCTGTTGGTTGCCTATGCGCCGGAGGCATTCCAGAACCAGGTGCTCCCCCATGCCGCCTACTCCCGCAAGGATCTAGAGCAGATCGCTGCCGATGGCATTGCGGAATCCTCCGCCGAGCGCGATCCCTCCCTCGCTTCCGCCTCCGTACCCATCTTTGGAGCGGATGCACACAACCGCACTGTCATTGCCTCCCTTTCCATTTCTGGCCCCGTCGCCCGCATGGGCGAACACCCGGCGGAGAAGTTCGGCGCGGAGCTGAAGAACTCCGCCCGGCTGCTGGAAGATCTGCTGCGGAAGTAGCAGAAAAATTTTTTGGAGCCCCACTACCCTAGGAGAAACACAACCATGACCAGCGAAAACTCGGCAGTCCAGAACCCAGCCACCGACGACAAGCGCTTTGAGGCGGGCATTCAGGTCCGCCGGGAAGTCATGGGTGACGCATTCGTGGATGCCGCCCTGGAGCGCAACGCTGGTTCGGACGGCGAGGCGCTGCAGAAGCACGTCACCGAGACCGTCTGGGGTTCCGTATGGACCCGCGACGGTCTGGCCCGCCGCGACCGCAGCCTGCTGCCCTGTCAGCCATGAAGGTTGCCCAGGAGGTTCTGGTCGCGGAGCTCGGGCCGCTGGAGGATTAAGTACGCGGCAGCTCGTGCCACTCCACGGTCAGCTCGCTGGCACCGGGGATGTCGGCACGCTTGGCACGCTCTGCCAGGAACTCATAGAGGTTCTGCGTGCCATCCTCGATTCCGTCGGCCACGTCCTCACCGGCGGAGGTGATGTCCACCAAGGCCGGGCCGGACGTATCGGTGGGGTTGGCCAGTTCGGCGCCCCAGCCTCCCTCGCCACGCCGGCCGTCTTCATCCGCGGACAGGGTACGGAGCCAGGCTTCGGCTGAAGTGTGGGCGTCCATACCAAAAACAGCGGCGCGGACAGTGGCGGGCGTGCCGTCGTTGCCGGGCGGGGTGCCCCAGAGCCAGTCCAGGTTTACGCGATATGGGGAGAGAATGGGAGCCTCCTGACGTAGGGTGAATCTATGAGCGATTATAAGGACAAGCGCTGCACTGACCAGGAGCGTTCTGCCACTGTGGAGGCGCTGTCCGAAGCGATGACCAATGGGCAGCTGAGCATCTCGGAGTTCGACGAGCGTTCCGGCCAGGCGCATGCTGCGATCCAGCGTAGCGAGTTGGTGGATCTTCTGGATGACTTGGTGGACGAGCCTGCAGCGTTGCTCTTTGGGGCGGGTGCGGTTGAGCGCCGCGTAACCGGTGACGTCGCCGAAGCTGGCGAGAGTTCGGACGCCCAACACCACCGTGAGCTTGTGCTTGCGCAGGCGCAGAACATGGTGACTGGCGAGGGGGCCGAGACGGGCTTCAGCCTTACTATTTTCGGTGGAACAGAAAAGTCTGCAGGGGTGTTGCCGAAGAACCACTGGAACTTCACTGTGTTCGGCGGGACTGATTTTGACCTCCGCCACTGCAGATTTAGCGATCCCGTAACCACGCTGTGGCTGAACTCCACCTTTGGTGGTGTGGACGTGGTCGTGCCAGAGGGCGTGCGCGTGGATATGGGCAACCTGGGCATTTTCGGCGGTTCAGAGCTGATCGTGGAAAGCGGCGCGATCCACCCCGGCAGTTTGCCTGCAGACGCTCCCCTGCTAAAGATCCGTGGGCTTTCAGTTTTCGGCGGTGTGGACGTGAAGGTTGTGCGGGGTTAGGTCGTCGTAACCGAGTGAAAATAGATGAATCCCTTCCCACCAATCCAAGAGTGACTATACTATATGTGAGAGGCACAACACGCAATCGTTCGATACGATCATTTCCAGTAATTCAACTACACGTCCATAACCACCTACGCAGCCAACACCTACACCTAAATACCAAGCCTCAGCCATACTAGCCAAAAATCAACAATTAAATCCTACAAAACATTATTCGCACCAAGACCGCGATTAAGCAACCTATCTTTAAAAAGGAGTCGCAATGAATCCTATCACCAATGGACTAATGAACACGTTCATCAAACAACACGAACTTGAACACCTAAATAATGAAGGCGACAAATTTGAGTATTTTACCGCCTATACACTGTTAGCCCCAAAAGATCTTCCCAAAGATGCTTATAAAGAGGGTTTAACTTCGCGCGGAGAAGAGGGAATCGATTTTGTCGGAATCCTCGTAAACGGAAACATCATGACATCCCCAGCAGATGTCGCGGACGAAGCAAGAGAAAACACAGAACTTTCGGTAGAGTATGTATTCATACAGGCAAAAACATCAGAAAAGTTTGAAGGCGACAAAATTCTCAGATTCACTAACACCGTTAATAACTTCTTTGAGTTAGAAACAAACATTGGATCCAGCGAAACCATACAAAACGCGCGTGCAGTACACACGGAGGTACTAAGACACGCATCCCAACTTAAAACAAACCCAACTTTTAATGCATTCTATGTCACAACAGGTAAAATGCCCGACAAGAATGAATCTAATGGACCAAACAAATACTTGAATGAGCTACGAATAAACCTCAGTAACAAAAGTCTTTTCGGTTCCATAAACGTATCATTCATGGGAGCGGACGAAATCAACGCCGCCTATCGATCCGCAACCACGGCCGTAACCACCACAATAGAATTTGCCGAGAAGGTTACGTTGCCCAACATTGAAGGTATTGACCAAGCTTACCTTGGACTACTTCCGATCAGCCAGCTTCTAAAATTAATTCGAAACGATGCAGACGATAGTCTTCGAACTCACATTTTTGACGACAACGTACGAGACTATCAGGGAGATAAGACGCATGCAAATAAAGGGATGAAAGATACTCTCTTATCACCTAATAGCAGTCAATTCGCTGTCATGAACAACGGAATAACTATCGTTGTTAGAGGCCTACGAATCACAGGAAATCAACTTACATTAACCGATTACCAGATTGTTAATGGAGCCCAAACCTCAAATGTTATTTACAGAAATCGGGGGGAGCTACAAGAGACCGACATTCGAGTTCCAGTAAACTCATTCAATCCAACGACGAGAATTTAATCACGAGCGTTATCTTGGCAACGAACAGCCAGACACAAGTAAGCGAAGATCAGCTCAATGCACGCACGAAAGCTGAGCGCGAAATCGAAAAATACTTCGCCCATGGTGATATAGCTGGCGATTTGCACTACGAACGTCGCAAAGGCCAGTACGATTCAAATAAAGACGTTGTTAAAGCACGAGTAATTGACAGAACCGTTCTGGTGAGATCTACCGCCTCAACTTTCGGGCATGAACCCCACACAGCTACTGGTTACTCGAAAGATATTCTTAAGCGCCTCGATACTTCAAAAGAAACGGACAAACGTCGCTATCTTCAAAACGAGGATGAGCCTATCCTCTACTATGCTGCAGCTTCGGCCTATTATAAATTGGATTTGTGGTTTAAGACCGGCCGTATCGCCCCTTCGTACAAGCCAGCCCGCTGGCATCTTCTGCACATCGCTCGATGCATAAGCCTCAATGGTGATTACACGGACTTTAGCAATAAAAAGATACGCGACAAAGTCCGCGCCTACGTCGATCTACTCTGGGACGACGTCAAATGCGAGGAATTATTTAGCGAGGCCGTCAAAGTGCTAGACAGTAGCGATGTGAAGTTGAGCCGGGAGATCCTTCGCGGTGTTTCTGCAACTCATGAAATCGATAAAGCGATTGACCGGTATACTTCACAGCAAGACTGACCCCCACTGAGTGTATTAATTCGGGATACGACATACGGCTTAATACCCTCACCAAAGGGAAACGTCACATAACAAACCTATTATTATTAGAATTCCCGTCGATCTCTTTCAATATAATTGGAACCCAACTTCATCAATCATTTTTTCAAAAGTGCTTTATTGTAAGATGTCGAATAAATGCTGTAACGACAACGCAACGGGCGCTATGCCACCTATCCGATCATGAGCACGGAGTCTTACGCCCAATATTTTAATATTTACTACATCTTTCACCGATTTTTTGGTAAGATCTTAAATTAAATTGCGTTAGTCGAGACAGCGTATAAAGTTAGCTTTTGGCGCTAACTGGACCAGAAGCCAAGAAACTGGTTGGCGCTAATTCAAGAGTATCTTCAATAGATCCGTAGATAATATATAGACCCCAATCGTCGGTGTCGACAGATAGGTCATAGACTCTATAGAGAGCATAATTATCTGCATTTTCCCTTGAGAAATCCACTTCGTTGCTACTAAGCAAAAACCTTTCCTGAATTGATCCGGTTGTAGCCTTTACTTCAATAAAGAGCTTCTCTCCCTCTACTGTGAACGAAAGAACGTCGTAACCTGAACCATCCCCGTGCTCCAAAGATTCGTGAACGACCTTCTGTGCAAGATCTGGTCGATTCGCCATCGTTAGCCTCTGCCGCTCGTAGGCCACGACAGCTTCCTCACCCAGCAGTCCAATTTTCTTTTGACGACGTTGCTTCGACTCAAAATCAATATTTCGCGCGACTCGCTCTCTAACCTTCTGCACGGAACGCAAACTAGCCGGAGGTTCTTGTAGCTTCAAACTTGCTGTCACTCCAGCAAGCACTCTTTCATTCAGACGGTCATCCGAAGCACCGCCGCCCGCGTCAGTTTGTTTTTTAGAGTTACTCTCCGATATTAGAGGTTCATTGGTCTCTAATCCAGCCTCCGGGTCAATCAAGCTGTTTGCTATGATCTCAGCATTCTTCTTATCGAATCCTTGAGTGCCGATCTTTCCCTTGAGTTCACGGAAGACCCCAATAAAGTTGCGGAGATCGCTTGTCATTTTCGCAGCATCCGGTAGATTATCTGCGGGATAAAATACGCCACAGATATGACCAAGTTCGTATCCGCGCGGTAGGCCTTTATCCCCTGCCATAAGATTAATCTCTTCGGTTTCAAAATCACTTAATGATGACGAAAGTTCTTCTCTCCAATATTTTGCAATTTCTTTGATATATTTTCCACCACGCATAGGTCCATACGTATTTTTAAAGTATGTCCAGCCTTGGTTAAGAGACAGATACACGCCACTCATATCAGCCCTAAAAAGGTAGATAATGTCGTAACCGTGAGTCGGTGTCGGAGTAACAGACTTATCTAATACCGACAACCACGGGATTTGCGCCCAGGCACCTTGACCAGGAGATCCCGCTACCTTGTAGACATCCGTTTCAATACTTGCCTCACTGATTATGGCATTCACCGCCGTCTCACGCATGAACTTAGCAAGAGGATGACCTCCAAATTTTTCTTTTTTAGCGTCCTGATATTCTGAAAGTATCTTTACGAAAACGTCCTTCATCTCATAACCTTCTCAGTCATTTACAAAGAAAATGGTGGAACCTACTTTTTTAGAAAAATATTGACTTAAATCAAAGCTGCTTTTACTCTACACGCTTAACATCTTTTATTCGCGCCTAACAATCTCAAAATATTTTTGATTTTAGTCACATAAACTGACACCGTTCTCGATCTCAGCCACCCCACCACTCCCCCACACCCCAGGCGCGTACCCTGGGTGCCATGAGTGAATTCTTCCCAGTCGAAACGTTTAGCAAGCGCCTCGCCACCGTCCGCGACATCGCCGCGCAAGCCGGCCTGGACGGCGTCATCGCCACACCCGGCCCCGACATGGAGTACCTGATCTCGTCGAAGATCAGCACCCACGAGCGGTTCACGGCTCTGGTTCTTACTAATGACGCCACCCGCATCATCGTCCCCGGCGTGGATGTCGCTGACTTGAAGAAGTCCGTCGCCGGCAAGCTCGGCATCGAGATCATCGGGTGGAACGATGGCGAAGACCCCTACGGATACATCGCCGAAGGTTCCTACGCAGTCAGCGCGGCCATGACCGCGGACCACCTGCTGGAGCTGCAGTCCCGCGGAATCTCCACTGTCAATGCCACCCAGGTACTCGCGCAGGCATTCATTCGCAAGGATGCCGAAGAGCTTTCCGAGCTGCGCCGCGCCAGCGCCGCCATCGACGAGGTTCACCGCCAGGTTCCGAACCTGCTGCGCGCAGGCGTGACCGAAAACGACGTAGCCAAGGAACTGGAGCGCCTCATCCTCGAGGAACACGAGGTGGTGGACTTCATCATCGTCGGCTCCGGCCCGCACGGCGCGGACCCGCACCACGATCACTCCGACCGTGTCATCGAGTCCGGCGACGTGGTGGTCGTCGATATCGGCGGCACCCTGGCCAGCGGATACCACTCGGACTGCACCCGCACCTACGTCGTCGGCGAGCCTACCGACGAGCAGCAGAAGATCTACGACGTGCTGCAGCGCGCCCAGGAAGCCGGGCTGGAGTTCGCCAAGCCTGGCGTCACCGCCGGCGAGGTGGACAAGGTCGTCCGCGACATTATCGACGAGGCCGGCTACGGCGAGTACTACATTCACCGCACTGGCCACGGCATCGGACTGTCTTGCCACGAGGAACCCTTCATCATCGCTGGCAACGACTTTGTGATTGAGGAGGGCATGGCCTTCTCCATCGAACCCGGCATCTACATCCCCGGTAAGTGGGGCGCACGCATCGAAGACATTGTGATTGTGGCGTCCAAAAACGTAGAGCCCATCAACAAAACACCCCACGAGCTAGTGCGCGTGGGGTGAGAGGGGAAACCTAGTTGGAAGTTAGTGGACGTCCACGAACTTCTTAACGATCCACTTCCGTGCCAGGAAGATCAGCGCGCCGAGGGCAATCATGACCGCGAACATCGCCAGGAAGTAGGTGCGCTCCGCGGAGGCGTCGTTCGGGTTGTAGAAGCCCGCCAGGCTGCCCGAAAGAGCAGTACCCAGGCTGATAGATAGCAGCCACAGGCCGAACATACGGGTGGGGAACGCCTTCGGCGCCAAACGGGTGGCCATGGAGTTACCCACCGGGCTAAGCATCAGCTCGCCCATGGTGAACAGGAACAGAATCAGCACCATCACCCACATCGGCGTGGAGTTCGCGCCACCACCGGCAAACGGGATGAACAGCAGCAGCGCCACGCCGATCAGACCAAGGGCCATGGAGAACTTCACTGCGTAGGAAGGCTGCTTGTCCCCCAGCTTCGTCCACAAAGCGCCAAACACGGCGGCGAACAAAATAATGAATAGCGGGTTGATGGACTGCACCATGCCCGGAGGAACCTCGATGCCGAACAGGTTGCGGTTCAGGCGCTCATCGGAGTACAGCGCAATCACGGTGAACTGCTGCTGGAACAGCGACCAGAACGCCACGGATGCCACGAACATAGGGACAAAACCAACGAGGCGGGAACGTTCAATATCCGTGGTCAGCGGGGAACGGTACATCTGAATCCACAGGACAATGGCGATCACCGCGGCCAGTAGAGCTGCAATGTTGGACAGCTGCGCTACCTTCAGCACTCCCGTGACGAACAACAGAACGAAAGCAGCCACCGCTACAACAGCACCGAGGAAGACCGGGAGGTACTTCTTGTGCGGCAGCGGGTTCACAACCTCGTGGCCCGCATCGCGGATGGTCTGCTTACGCAGAGCGGTGTACTGGATCAAGCCGATGGCCATCATCACGGCGGCGGCACCAAAGCCCCAGTGGAAGCCCTTCCAGCCCCACAGCGCGTTGGTGATCAGCGGGCCGAGCAGGCCACCGATGTTCACGCCCATGTAGTAGATAGAGAAGCCACCGTCACGACGGGGATCGTCGTGCGAGTACAGAGAACCGAGGACCACCTGGGAGGTCGTCTTAAGAGCACCGGAGCCAATGGCGATGAACACCAGGCCAAGGGTCACACCGACATAGCCCGGCAATAGCGCCAAGCTGATGTGGCCCAGCATCACTAGCACTGCGGAGTAGAACAGAGTGCGCTCCGCGGAGAGGATGCGGTCGGCCACCCAGGCGCCCGCCACGCCGGTCAGGTACACCAAGCCACCGTAGGCGCCGACGATAGAGAGGGCGGTGGACTTTTCCATCCCCAGACCACCGTCAGCAACGGTGTAGTACAGGTAGTACGCCAGCAGCGCCTGGAGGCCGTAGAAGCTGAAGCGCTCCCACATCTCCACGCCCGAGAGGTTGGCTAGACCGAAGGGGTGGCCGAAGAACGTCCGTTCGTTCTGGTTCGCGCTAGATGATTGCGCGGTTGCTGTGGAGGCCCCGTTAGGTGCGGGGGAATCCTCCGTATTCGATTGAGAGGTCATTCGTTAATTCCATCACATACACTGCGGATTAACGAAGCCATCGGCAAAAAATTTGGGGAAGATTGCTGCGCCAAAACGGTTTTACCGCCCGCCGACCCGCAAAAGGAAAAAGCACGACCCGTATGCCGTGCTGATGTTGTACCCCGTACGGGATTTGAACCCGTGTTACCGGCGTGAGAGGCCGGCGTCCTAGGCCGCTAGACGAACGGGGCGCGTGTGCCACAAAAACTGGCACGCGTGCTTCTTCAAGCAGCAGGGAGAACTCTACACAACGCAGTGCCAATCCACCTAATCCCTAATTTCACCTGCTAGTTTGTTCGTTGATGAACTCTTCACCCACACCTTCGCACTTCCCCGCCAACGTGCTCGGCGATACCCCGCGCGCGGACGCTGAGCGCACGGACGGCGCGGGTGGCGTCATTAAGAAGGTGCGGGAAAAGAAACACACCCCGCGACGCATCGTCAACGCCGAAGGTGGCGAGGGCATCGTGGCGCTGAGCCGGGCGGAGTACCGCGAAAAGGTCACCAGCAAGAACCGGTTTGTCGGCCCGAAGGCGTGGCCGCTTATCGCCAAGCGCCTGTACTTCGAGTTTTTCTTCCGCGCCTTGATGGATCGGGGTGCGGTCTTGAGCTTCTTTACGTTGCTGACGGCGATCCCGACCCTCACCGCGTTCTACTCCATCACCACCCTGGTGCTGGATCAGAACCGCAAACAGGTTACTGACCTCACCGACCAATTCATCGACGAGAACGTCCCCGAAACTTTCGCCGACAACGCGCGCACAATCGTGGACGTCATTATCGGTTCCACCCAACAATCAGTTGTCACACTGACGGTGAGTGTGATCATCGCCCTATTCTCCTCCTCGGCCTATGTCCGCGCATTTTCGCGCAGTGCCAACGGCCTCTACGGACGGCGAGAGGGCCGCAATATCGTGCGCACGTGGCTGGCCATGTGGGGCCTGACGTTTCTTCTGATTCTGGGACTCGTACTTGTTGCGGTGGCTTTCTTCTTCCGCGGTGACCTATTGACGCCACTCTTCGACCGCTTTGCCGAACCCCTACACCTGAAGTGGCTGGAGCGTTTTATTGTCCAGGACTTCCTTCCGATCTGGGGCTACCTTCGGTGGCCGGTGATCGCCATACTGTCGACCTTCCTCATCGCCGCGCTCTACCACGTGGCGCCCAACGTGAGCTATGGGCGCTTCCGCTGGCTCACAGTCGGCTCGGTGTTCGCCTTTGTTGGAATCATCCTGGTGGCGCTGGTCGTAAAGCTGTACCTGAATGGCTTTATGCACTTCGGCATGTATGGCGCTTTGGGTGGCCTCATCGCAGGGTTCCTAGGGTTGATCGTGGCCAATACCCTGCTGCTGATGGGGTTGAAGCTGGATGCGGAGATCACGCGCGCCCGTGAGCTGCAAGCTGGGCTAGATTCCAGCGAGATTATCCAGGCTCCCCCGACATCGGACGAATCGGTGGATGGGTTCAACCGGCTGCAGGACTCGCTTCGGCAAGATGCGCGGAAGTTCCTGGAGCACTAGCCCCCTGCCCTATTCCCGACCAGCGAGTTCCCAACCGGCACCATAGAATCAGTACCTATGAGCCACGAACTAAACTCCACTGCCATTGGCGGCCACGTCCGCGCTGCCGCAGGTACACCGCCCCAGCAAGCATCCACCCGCAAGTTCTGGACGGGACTCTCCCGCAGCATCCAGGAGCGCATCGCCGACGATTGGGAGCGTACCCGCTCTGCCTATGCCGCAACCCGCCAGCAGCACTACTTCTCCGCCGAGTTCCTGATGGGCCGCGCGCTGTTAAATAACCTCACCAACTTAGGCCTGGTGGAGGAAGCACAGGCCGCCACCCGTGAGCTGGGCCACGAACTGGCTGACGTGCTGGAGGTAGAAAACGACGCAGCACTAGGAAACGGTGGCTTGGGTCGCCTGGCGGCCTGTTTCCTGGATTCCGCCGTCACCCAGGATTACCCCGTCACCGGCTACGGCATCCTCTACCGCTTCGGCCTGTTCCGCCAGTCCTTCGACAATGGCTTCCAGGTCGAGCGCCCGGATCCATGGCGTGAGGAAGAGTATCCCTTCACCATCCGCCGTGCCTCCGACCAGTTGGTCGTGCACTTCGATGATATGAAGGTCCGCGCGATTCCCTATGACATGCCCATCACCGGCTACGGCACTCGCAACGTCGGCACCCTGCGCTTGTGGAAGTCTGAGCCGTGGGAGGAGTTCGATTACGACGCTTTCAACTCCCAGCGCTTCACCGATGCCATCATCGAGCGCGAACGCGTCAGCGATATCTGCCGCGTGCTGTACCCGAACGACACCACCTACGAGGGCAAGAAGCTGCGCGTGCGCCAGCAATACTTCTTCACCTCTGCCTCCCTGCAGGCGATGATTCGCAGCCACCTGGCTCAGCACGGTGACCTGAAGAACTTCGCAGATTTCCACTCCGTGCAGCTCAACGACACTCACCCGGTGCTGGCCATTCCGGAGCTCATGCGTCTGCTGATGGACGAGCACGGCATGGGCTGGGAGGAATCCTGGGAGATCGTTTCCAACACCTTCGCCTACACCAACCACACCGTCCTCACCGAGGCTCTGGAGCAGTGGGATCAGCAGATCTTCCAACAGTTGTTCTGGCGTGTGTGGGAGATCATCGCCGAGATCGACCGTCGCTTCCGCATCGAGCGCTCGGCGGAGGGAATGGATAGCGTCACCATCCAAAGAATGGCCCCCATCCAACACGGTGTGGTGCACATGGCGTGGATCGCCTGCTACGCCGCGTATTCCATCAACGGCGTGGCCGCACTCCACACGGAGATCATCAAGCGCGAAACCCTCGGCGATTGGTTTGCACTGTGGCCGGAGAAGTTCAACAACAAGACCAATGGTGTAACACCGCGTCGCTGGCTGCGGATGATTAACCCGCGCCTGTCTGCGCTGCTTACTCGCCTTTCGGGTAGTGGCGCCTGGGTCACCGACCTCGACAAGCTCAAGGAACTGCGCAGCTACTCCTCCGACCCGGCGGTCATGCAGGAGCTCCGTGAGATCAAGGCTGCCAACAAGCACGACTTCGCCGAGTGGATCGCCGAGCGCCAGGGCGTGGTCATCGACCCGGATTCCATCTTCGATGTACAGATCAAGCGCCTGCACGAATACAAGCGCCAGCTCCTCAACGCCCTGTACGTGCTGGATCTGTACTTCCGCATCAAGGAGGATCACCAGCGCGACCTACCGCCGCGCACGGTGATCTTCGGTGCGAAGGCCGCGCCGGGTTATACGCGGGCGAAGGCGATCATCAAGCTCATCAACGCGATCGCAGATCTTGTGAACAACGACCCGGTGGTCTCCCCGCTGCTGAAGGTCGTGTTCGTCGAGAACTACAATGTCTCCCCCGCCGAGCACATCCTGCCGGCCTCCGATGTGTCGGAGCAGATTTCTACAGCGGGTAAGGAGGCCTCCGGCACCTCCAATATGAAGTTCATGATGAACGGTGCGCTGACGCTGGGCACCATGGACGGCGCGAACGTGGAGATCGTGGACTCGGTCGGTGAAGAAAACGCCTACATTTTCGGCGCCCGCGAAGAGGAGCTGCCGTCCCTGCGCGCTGAATACAAGCCCTATGAGCTCTACGAGTCCGTGCCGGGGCTGAAGCGCACCCTCGATGCGCTGGATAACGGCACCCTGCACGATGACTACACGGGATGGTTCTACGATCTGAAGCAGTCGCTGATCCACGGCTTCGGCGAGGACGCATCCGATACCTATTACGTGCTGGGCGACTTCGCAGACTACCGCGATGTCCGCGACCGCATGGCCGCTGACTACGCTGCGAACCCACAGGGTTGGGCACAGAAGGCATGGGTGAACATCTGCGAATCGGGACGGTTCTCCTCTGACCGGACGATCCGCGACTACGCCACTGAGGTCTGGAAGCTGCAGCCAACGCCGATCGATGGCGAATAATCATCCGCCTGCACCGGCGCAGGTCGGGGCGTCAAAAGGCGGTGTTAAGGAGGGGCGTTAAGAAAGCGTAAAGAGTCATAAGCATGGGGTGACAACGGTGTTGTTATATTCCCATGCTTTTTGACTTTGTAATGGTTGCAGTAACCTGCGCGCTGTTCGGCGCAATGGGTGCCGCCTTGAAGGCGGTGGATAAGCTATGAGCTGGGAACTGATCGTCGGTGGGGTCCTGGGGATCCTTGCCATCATCTACCTTTTGGTTGCCCTGTTGAACCCGGAGAAGTTCTCATGAGCGGCAGCATCACAGGGTGGATCCCTGTCATCACGGTCATTATTGCCCTCGCAGCGTTCTATGTGCCGCTGGGCAACTACATGGCCACCACGTTCACTGCTAAGAAGCACAATGGCTTCGAGCGTGGCTTCTACCGACTCATCGGTGTAAACCCCGACGGCCAGCAGAAGTGGACTCGCTACTGTGCAAGCCTGCTGGCTTTCTCCGCTATCAGCGTCGTGTTCGTCTACCTGTTGCAGCGCGTGCAGCAGTGGCTTCCCCTGAACCACGGTAAGGAACCCGTGCACTGGGACCAGGCATGGAACACCGCTGTTTCCTTCACGACTAACACCAACTGGCAGTCTTACTCCGGTGAGGAGGCCATGACCATCCTCACCCAGATGGCTGGCCTGGCTGTACAGAACTTCGTTTCCGCCGCGGTGGGCATTACCGTGGCTATCGCACTGATTCGTGGCCTGGCCAACCGCATGGGCAACGGCCAGATCGGCAACTTCTGGGTGGATCTGACCCGTGCTGTGTTCCGCATCCTGCTGCCGATGGCAATCATCGGTGCGATCCTGCTGATCTCCCAGGGTGCGATCCAGAACTTCCACGCCCCGACCACCGTCGAGACGATTACGGGTGGCCAACAGACCATCCCGGGCGGTGCAGTGGCATCGCAGGAGGTCATTAAGGAGCTGGGCACCAACGGTGGTGGCTACTTCAACGCCAACTCCGCCCACCCGTTTGAGAACCCGAATGCATGGACCAACATGCTGGAGATCTTCCTCATCCTGGTGATCCCGGTCAGCCTGACCCGCACCTTCGGCAAGATGGTGAACGACACTCGTCAGGGCTGGGCCGTTCTCGCAGCCATGGCTGTGCTGTACTTCTCTTCCCTGGCAGTCGTGATGTCCAGCGAAACCTCCCTGGCCGCATTCCAGGGTGGCGGTATGGAAGGTAAGGAATACCGCCTGGGCGTGCTGCCTTCCTCCTTCTTCGCGGTCACCACCACGATGACGTCCACAGGCGCTGTGGACTCCTTCCACTCGAGTTACCACCCACTCGCGGGCGGCATGCTGATCCTGGACATGATGCTGGGCGAGATCTCCCCCGGCGGCGTGGGCACCGGCCTCTACGGCATGCTCATGATCGCCCTGCTCAGCGTGTTCGTCGCCGGCCTGATGGTCGGCCGTACCCCGGAGTATCTGGGCAAGCGCATCGGCGTTTCCGAGATCACCAAGGTGAGCCTGTACATCCTGGTTATGCCAACGTTGGTGCTGGCAGGCGTAGGTATTTCCGCCATGCTGCCGGACACCCGCGAATCGGTTTCTGCCGATGGACCGCACGGCTTTAGCGACATTGTTTATGCCTACACATCAGCCTCCAACAACAACGGTTCCGCATTCGCCGGCTTCGGTGCCGATACCCCGTGGTTCAACATCACCCTGGGTCTGTGCATGTTGCTGGGACGCTTCCTGCCGATCGTGATGGCTCTGGCCTTGGCAGGAGACTTCGCTAAGCAAAAGCCGGCTGCTGAAAACGCCGGTACCCTACCCACCCACCGCCCGCAGTTCGTGGGAGTGATGGTCGGCATCGCCATCATCGTTGGTGCCCTGACCTTCCTGCCCACCCTGGTTCTCGGCCCGTTGACGGAGGCCCTGTCATGACAACCCTCAATGCCCCTTCCCGCTCCACCGCGAAGCGTGCCTCGGCTCCAGCCAAGCACAACAAGAAGAACGAAGGTGCGTTCTCCGCAGCCCAGCTAAAGCAGGCTCTGCCGCTGGCGCTGAAGAAGATGGACCCGCGCCTGCTGTACAAGACTCCAGTGATGTTCCTGGTAGAAGTCGGCGCGCTTTTCACCCTCATTTTGGCGATCGCGCACCCCTCACTGTTTACCTGGTCAATCACAGTGTGGCTGTGGCTGACCGTGTTGTTCGCCACCCTCGCCGAAGCCGTTGCCGAAGGCCGCGGTAAGGCACAGGCGGACGCCCTTCGTTCCACTCGCACCCAATCCAATGCACTTAAGTTCGGCGGTTCCGACGTCAACGACCCCCATCTGGCTCGCGCACTCGAGGACTCCGGCGCAGGCATTAAAGACGTCAGCGAAGAGGTCTCCAGCGAGTCCCTCTTGCCGGGCGATATTGTTCTGGTGAACGCAGGTAACGTGATCCCTGCCGACGGCGACGTCATCATGGGCGCCGCCAGCGTCGACGAGTCCGCTGTTACCGGCGAATCCGCACCCGTTATCCGGGAATCCGGCGGTGACCGCTCCGCCGTGACCGGTGGTACCCGCGTGCTCTCCGATGCCATCGCTATCCGCGTCACCAGCAAGCCGGGCGAGTCCTTTATGGATCGCATGATCGGCCTCGTCGAAGGCGCAGAGCGCAAGAAGACTCCGAACGAATTGGCTCTGGGCACCCTGCTGATCGTGCTGACCATCATCTTCATGATCGTGGTTCTGGCGCTTGCTCCTATGGCTGCTTTCAACGGCGCAGAACAGTCCCCGGTGGTGCTGGTTGCCCTGCTTGTCTGCCTCATCCCCACCACCATCGGTGCGCTGCTATCCGCCATCGGCATCGCAGGTATGGACCGCCTGGTGCAGCACAATGTGCTGGCCATGTCCGGCCGAGCCGTCGAGGCAGCAGGTGACGTTGCCACCCTGCTGTTGGATAAGACCGGCACCATCACCATCGGTGACCGCCAGGCCAGCGAGTTCGTCGCCATGGAAGGCATCGACCAGAAAGAGCTCGTCTACGCCTGCCAGTTGTCCTCGCTGGCCGACGAAACTCCAGAAGGCCGCTCCATCGTGCAGCTCGCCGAGAAGCAATCTGGATTTGTCATTCCCGAAGAAACCTTCCGCGAGGCCGAGTTCATCCCCTTCACCGCTCAGACCCGCATGAGTGGCATTCAGCTACCCGCTGGCGCTGGGGAGCACACGGAATGGTCCGCCCGCAGCAATGCCACGAGCCGCAGGATCGTTAAGGGTGCTGCGTCCGAGGTTGCCAAGCTCGTCACCAACCTGGGCGGTGACGTCCCGCCTTCCATCACCGACGTCGTCAACGACATCTCCAACAGTGGTGGCACCGCGCTGGTTGTCGCCGAAATCGCCCTGGGTTCCCAGGGTGAGGACCTCACCGGCCGAGTTTTGGGCGTCATTCACCTGAAAGACGTAGTAAAGCCCGGCATGACCGAGCGCTTCGAGCAGCTACGCAAGATGGGCATTCGCACCGTCATGGTCACCGGCGATAATGCGCTGACCGCGAAAGCCATCGCTGCCGAGGCCGGTGTGGACGACGTGCTGGCGGAAGCCACCCCGGAGCAGAAACTAGAGCTGATCCGCAAGGAACAAGCTAAAGGTCGCCTAGTAGCTATGACCGGCGACGGCACTAACGACGCTCCTGCCCTGGCTCAAGCCGACGTGGGCGTGGCCATGAACACCGGCACCACCGCCGCCAAGGAGGCCGGCAACATGGTGGACCTGGATTCCGACCCGACGAAACTGATCGACGTGGTGGCCATCGGCAAGCAGCTGCTGATTACCCGTGGTGCGCTGACCACCTTCAGTATCGCCAACGATATTGCGAAATACTTCGCCATCATCCCAGCGATGTTTGTGGTTGCCTTCCCCGGCCTGTCCGCGCTGAACGTCATGCGTCTACACTCCCCCGAGTCCGCGATCCTGTCCGCCGTGATCTTCAACGCGCTGGTGATTATCGCGCTGATCCCGCTGGCCTTGAAGGGCGTGAAGTATCGCGCGGGTTCCGCAGCCTCCCTGCTCTCGCGAAACCTGACCATCTTCGGCCTCGGTGGTGTGATCGTGCCGTTCATCGGCATCAAGATCATCGACCTGATTATCTCCGGAGTCTTCGGACTCTAACCCTGCGGGTCTGCTTTTGCCGGCCCCTGTTGAAAGGAAACACAGTAATCCCATGGCACGCGCAACATCTAGCAATGGCCTGCGTCTGGCCTCTACAACAGTGCGCATTTTCTTCCTGCTCACGCTGATCCTGGGCATCGTTTACCCTGCGTTCATGGTGGGTGTGGGGCGGATTATGCCCGCCAAGGCGGACGGTTCGATGATCACCAATGCGTCAGGCCAGCCCGCCGGTTCCACCCTGATCGCTCAGGAAGTCACCAAGCCGGGCTTCTTCTTCCCGCGCCCTTCTGCTGCGGGAGACAATGGTTATGACGCCATGGCGTCCTCCGCGACCAACCTCTCCCCCTATAGCAAGGAGTACCAGGAGGCTATCGCTGAAAAGCGAGACGAAATCGCCCAGCGCGAAGGAGTCTCGCCTGAGGATGTTCCGGTGGACGCCGTGACCTCTTCCGGTTCTGGCCTAGACCCGCACATCTCCACTGCCTACGCCAAGCTACAGACTCCGCGCGTAGCGAAGGAACGCGGCCTGGACCAGCAGAAGGTAGAACAGCTTGTCAATGACGCTACCGAGGGCAACTACACCGGAAGCGCCGACGGAGCACCGGTTAATGTGGTGAAGCTCAACAAGGCACTCAGCGAGCAGTAGCGCTGGGAAAAGTCCCAGCGTGGTCTGCCTGGCGGTGTAAAAAGTAATTAACGCTGGGAGACGTGGCGTCACCCACATATGCACCGCGAACAGGGTGCAGCAAGAAAGCAAGGAGCACAAGCAACGATGACAAAGCGTGGCACGCTGAAGGTCTACCTCGGCTTCGCCCCTGGCGTGGGCAAGACGTGTGCCATGCTCAACGAAGCGCACGACCTGTATGACCGCGGGCGCGACGTACTGGTTGGCATCGTGGAGGACCACGGGCGCGAACGTACCCGTAAGCTCACCGAGGGACTGCCGACGTTGCCCCGTAAAACGGTTCCGCACCGGGGCGGCAATTACTCGGAACTGGACCTTGAAGCGGCGCTGGAGGCGCACCCGGAGATCATCCTTGTCGACGAGCTGGCGCACACCGTGGTGGGTGAGCAAGCCGCGGACAGTACCCGCACTGCCGAGACAGCAAAGCGCTGGCACGATGTGTACGCGCTGCTGGATGCCGGCATCGACGTCATCTCCACTATGAACATCCAGCACCTGGAGTCGCTCAACGACGTGGTCTCTGCTGTCACCGGTACGCGCCAGCTTGAGACGGTGCCGGATCAGGTGCTGCGTGACGCCGACGAGATCGAGCTGGTGGACCTCTCCCCCGACGCGCTGCGTATCCGCCTCGCCCGCGGTGAGGTCTACCGCCAACAGCAGGCGGAAACTGCGCTGAATAACTACTTCCGGGTCGGCAACCTCACGGCGCTCCGCGAACTGAGTCTGCTGTGGCTGGCGGACAAGGTCGACGAGGGACTGGAAAAGTACCGCGAAGACAAGAAGATCAAGGAAAACTGGCCCACCCGCGAGCGCGTGGTGGTGGCTGTACAGGGCGATGAGGTTTCCGAGGCGCTGATCCGCCGCGGGGCGCGCATCACCGGGCGCGTGGCAGGTCGCGAGATGCTGGTGGTTTATGTCTCCGGCGCAGACGAAGCGCTGGGGGCCGATCTGCCCCAGCGGCTGCGGCGGTTGCAGGAGCTCACCGAATCCCTCGACGGCCAGTGGCGGGTGATCGAGGGCGATGACGTGGCGGATACGCTGCTGGAGTTCGCCCGCACGGTCAATGCCTCGCAGTTGGTGATTGGCCTGGGCACGCGGATGAGTCGCCTGTTCAGCTCGACCAGCCACAAGATCATCGACGGTTCCGGGCGTATCGATGTGCACATCGTGTCCACGTCCAGCGCGTCTACTAAGTCTGCCGATACCAAAAAACCCAGGCTCTTTAGCCTGTCGCGGGCGCGCAAGTCGGGTCTGGATACCTCGAAGCAGCTCAGCCCGGCGCGCCGTTTACTCGGTTGGCTGTTAGCGATAGCAGGGCCTGTGCTGCTGACTTTCGCCATGCTGCCCTTCGACCGTGAAGACGGTGCCTTGGGATCCATCCTGCTGGGCTACCTGACCATTGCGGTGTTCGCCGCTCTGGCTGGCGGGTTCGGTCCGGCGATCGTGGCGGTGATCATCGGCTCGGTGATGGCGAACTGGTTCTTTACCCACCCCTTCCACACGCTCACTGTCACGGAACCTGCCAACGTGGTGCAGATTATCCTGTTCTTTGTGATCTCCGCGGCTGTGGCCGTGGTGGTGGATATTGCGGAAAGGCGGCGCGCCATCGCCAATCGGCGCCTGGGGCAGGCCGTGGTGCTCTCCGATTTGGCCCGCGGTGCTCTGGACGAGGGCGACGATATCCGTAGCCTGCTGGAGCGCCTGCGCGAGACCTTTAATCTGCGCCGCGTGGATCTGCAGCAATATTCGAAGGAACGCAAGAAGTGGTTCACGATGGAGACCACCGACCCCGGTGGTATCGGTGAACCGTGGAATACCAAGAAGGCTCCGGCTCACGTGGGAGCGGGCGATGGCATGCGCTTCGTGCTCGGCGGCCGCGATCTCTCCCCTGCCGAAAGTGCGATGATCGAGGCGCACGGCGCCCGTATCACCGCCATCATTGACCGTGAGCAGATCGACGCAATGCGCCGAGCCACCGCCGCTTTGGAGGCCGGCAACCGGGTGGGCACCGCGCTGCTTACGGCCGTCTCGCACGACCTGCGCACTCCGCTGGCCGGTATCAAAGCCGCGGTCAGTGCTCTGAACATGGATGACATGCAGCTGGATGATGATTCCCGCGCTCTACTGCTGGACACCATCGAGACCAGTACCGACCGATTGGAAACCGTCATCGGCAACCTGCTGGATATGAGCCGTGTGAACTCCAATGCCGTCGCCGTGCACAATTCCCCGGTGCTCTACACCAATGTGGTCGAGGCCGTCCGCGCCGAACTGCCGGAGGCCACGCAGCACATCGATTCTTTTATCGACGCCTCAGTCCCGCCGGTTTTGGGCGATGCAGGTTTGGTGCAGCGCATCATTGCAAACATTGTGATTAATGCCCGCACCTACGCTCCCCACTCTCGCATTGAACTGCGCGCCGAGGAGACCGCTGGCGCTGGTGGCACCGCTGGCACTGGTGGCACTGTGCAGTTGGCCATTATCGACCACGGTCCGGGATTCCCCTCGGAACACTTAAACGACATTTTCACCCCATTCCAGCGCCTCGGCGATCAAACTGCCAACACCAATGGCCTTGGGCTTGGCCTGGCAGTTGCGCGCGGGTTTGCCGAAGCCATGAACGGAACACTTGAAGCCCGAGAAACCCCAGGTGGAGGCGCCACACTGGTTCTATCCCTGCCGAAGGCGACGGGAGCCCTGGAGGACGGGGAGGCGCCTGGCGTCACAAAGAAAGAAGAAGGAGAACAGCTAGCCCCATGAGCGGCGAGAAAATTTTGATGGTGGAAGACGACGTCGCCCTGGCAAACGCGGTGCTCGTCACCCTGCGGGCGCGTGGCTACGACGTACAGGTAGCCACGACCGCGACGGCGGCGATTCAAAAGGCCTCGAAGTGGCACCCGCAGGCAGTGATGCTAGACCTCGGGTTGCCGGACCTGAGTGGCCTGGAGGTCCTGCGCTCGCTGCGGAATTGGACGGATATTCCGGTGCTGGTGGTCTCCGCGCGCCACGACGAATCGGGCAAGATCAACGCGCTCGACGAGGGCGCGGACGACTACGTGACCAAACCTTTCTCCGTCGGCGAGTTGCTGGCACGCCTGCGAGCGGCGTTACGCAGGGCTCCAGGCGAAAGCATCCCCGAGGAGCCGGTGGTTGAAACCTCCGACGGGCGGGTGAAGTTTGATCTGCCTGAAAAGCGCGTCACAGTGGACGGTGAGGACGTGCACCTCACCCCGCGCGAATGGGGCATTGCCGAACACATGATCCGTCGCCGCGGGACGTTGGTTACGAAGGTGGAGTTGCTGCAGGCCGTGTGGGGGCAGGCGTACAAGAAAGAGACGAATTACCTACGGGTTTACATTTCCCAGTTGCGGCAGAAGTTGGAGGCCGACCCGGCGAACCCGCAGTACTTTACGACCGAGACCGGAATCGGCTACCGCTTGGTGCTGTGAGTTCACCTGAACGCCATGTTGTCTTAAACCTGCGGCAAAAACTGCGTGGAAAAATCTGTTCGGTTATTCGTAATTTATAAGAACAGATAGGTGTTAGGCGCTCCATGCAACTCAACAGCGTTAAATCCAACGGCAGGAAGTCTTTTAACTCGGCTGGTAAGCGAAAGATCGCAGGTATCTCGCTGGCTCTGGCGGTAGTTCCCTTCAGTGCGGTTCCCGCAGCTAACGCGACGGTCGGCTCGCAGACCGTGGTCGGCTCTACCCTGGGATCCTCCAGCTTCGGCTCCTCGGCTGGGTCTTCTGCGGGGTCTACTGCCGGCTCATCCCTACCTGGTTCTTCTCTTCCTGGCTCCTCCCTGCCTGGTTCTTCTCTTCCTGGCTCTTCTCAGCCCGGAACCCCGGGGGCCGCTTCCACGTTCGAGCGCACCGCGACTTTCCCTGTGTACGAAAACCGCCCTGACGGCGAAGACAAGTCCACACCGACCGTTGCCGAGATCTCCACTGTGTCGAAGGACGGTAAGACGCTGGTCCACACCGACGCACTGGCGCAGCGCATCGGGTTCATTGACATCAGCAACCCGAACGCTCCACAGGGTCTCGGCACCCTGGACCTCAAGGCACAGGGCCACGCCAAGGACGAGCCGACCTCCGTAGCTGTGTACGGCGACTACCTGCTGGTGGTTATCGACGAGACGGGCGGGGACTTCGCCAATCCGAAGGGACGCGTAGACATCGTGCGAGTCTCCGACCGCACCCGTGTTTCCTCCATCGATTTGAAGGGGCAGCCTGACTCCATCGCTATCTCCCCCGCTGGCGCATCCGGCAAGCCCAAGGCTGCTATTGCCATGGAGAACCAGCGCAATGAAGAGCTCAATGACGGCAACCTGCCGCAGCTTCCTACCGGCTTTGTGCAGACCATTGACCTATCCGGCGAGCCAAAGGGTTGGAAGGCCACCCCGATTCGCTTCGAGGACGAAAGCGGCCAACTGCTGGACATCGTGAAGAAGGCCGGACTGGATACCCCAGAGGATCTGGAACCGGAGTACGTCAGCATCAACGGCAAGAACCAGCTAGCCGTCACATTGCAAGAAAACAACGGTGTGGCCATCATCGACCTTCAGACCAACCGCATCACTAACGTGTTCAGCGCAGGCAACGCCGAGGTTAAGGGCGTGGACACGCAGTCCGACAAGATCATCAACCCCACCGATACCCTGCCAGAGACTCCGCGCGAGCCGGATGCCATCTCGTGGATCGACGATAACCACGTGGCCACGGCCAACGAGGGCGATTGGAAGGGCGGCACCCGCGGCTGGACCGTCTTCGACACGAACGGCAAGATCACCTGGGATGCCGGAAACTCCGTGGAGAACCTGGCCATCCGCCACGGCCTGCACAACAACAAGCGCGCCAAGAAGAAGGGCGTGGAGATCGAAGGTATCGCCACGGCCAAGATGAATGGCACCACTTATGCGTTCGTCGGCTCCGAACGCTCCAACTTCGTTACCGTGTACAACGTCAACGATCCGGCGAACCCGCAGTTTGTGCAGATGCTGTTCACCACCAACGGTCCCGAGGGCATCCTGCCAATCCCGGAGCGCAACATGCTCGCTGTATCCAGTGAGGTGGACGAGCCGGAAAACGGTGTGCGCAGCGCAGTGACGCTGTACCGCCTGGGTGGCAAGGAATCTCAGCCTTCCATTGTGTCTGCCGATGAGGGCGACGCGCCGATCGGCTGGGGCGCACTGGGTGCTCTGGCCGCCGATCCGAAGGACGCCAACCGCCTGTACGCAGCCTCCGATTCCGCATTCGCCAACGGCTGGGTGTACACCATCGACACCTCCAAGCAGCCCGCCGTGATTACCGAGCGCCGTGCCGTCAAGCGTGACGGCGCCCCCGCCGAGGATCTGGACATTGAGGGCATTTCGGTTGCTGCCGACGGTGGCTTCTGGCTGGCGTCCGAGGGCAAGAACGGCAAGGGCAACCGACTATTCCACACCGATAAGGACCTCAACATCACCTCTACCATCGAACTGCCTTCCGACGTTGCTGAGCACATCGGCAAGTGGGGACTAGAGGGCGTCACCTCCACAAAGGACGCCAACGGCGTGGAACAGCTATTCGTCGCCGTACAGCGACCGCTGTGGAAAGACCCGGAGGCGAAGAAGCTCGAGGCGGCAGAGGGCGAGAACACCACGCGCATCGGCAAGTACGACACGAAGACCAAGACGTGGCAGTGGTTCGGCTACGAGCTGGAGAAGCCCGCTGGCAAGGGCGACTGGATGGGTCTGTCGGAGATCACCGCGCTGGATGACAAGCACCTGCTGGTGATCGAGCGTGACAAGCTGAACGGCCCTGATGCGAAGATCAAGCGCGTGATGAAGGTGACGCTGCCCGAGGGCGGTGCTGAGGGTGCAGCCGCTGGCGCGAACGGTGGCGCGCTGCCGATGGTGAAGAAGGAGCTGGCCGTGGACGTGCTGCCGAAACTGCGTGCCACCAACGGCTGGACGCAGGAGAAGCTGGAGGGCTTCACTATCGCGGCGGATGGCCAGATGTACGCGGTGACGGATAACGACGCGCTGGATGATGCCACCGGCGAGACCGTCTTCCTGCGCCTGCGCAAGCTGAAGTAGCGAAGCGGGACTCGGCGCCGTGTAAGGCCGTAACCTGGAGATTATGGATCTTCTACTCGCTTCATTTCTGCACCCCAACATTGGCGACTTCTTGTCCGGCAAGGTTCTGTACATAGACGATGCCGCTTCCGAGATGAGGCAGGCTCCGTTCGCACAGGAAGAACTCAACAGCATCAGAGCCGTCAGTGACACGACGATCCCGATCACGGTAGCCGAGACTGAACCCTCGGCTTTCCGCGATGCATTGGACGCTGCGGATTGTATCTACGTAGCCGGAGGCGAAAGCTTTCGTCTGCTCTACGGATTGAAGTCCACCGGGGCTGACCGGCTGATCGTTGAAGCGGTGCGGAACGGAAAGCCCTATGCAGGCAGTTCGGCGGGCGCAATTATTGCTGGGCCATCCATCGAACCGGCATCGGTAATGGACGACCCGTCTGTGGCTCCGCATCTCACGGACTATTCTGGCCTCAATCTCACTGAATTTGTCGTTGTCCCCCATGCACAGGGCACGACTGGCCCATATCCCATTGAGGTCATCAGCCAAACAGTGGAAAAGTATGGCAAGGAATGGAAACTTGTACTGCTTCGGGATGGGCAAGCTCTGCATGTAAGTAGCCGCGGGGCAATGCTGATTTAGTGGCTCGATTACCGGGCGAATCCTGCCCGGCCCCTGCCGATGTCCAAAATCTTCGAGTTAATGAAAGTAGCATAACTGAAGCTTTTTTCGCGACGCTGTGACCTGCAGGAATAGAATAGTTATATTCTAAGATATGGAATTTTGGACATTTCGCCCGCCGCGGGAAGTCTTTACACTCGCTCCAGCCCCCTGGCCACACCCCATCTCCCTGTCTACATCTCATCCTCCACAGCCCCTCTCCCGGCGAACGAAAAAACGCCCTCGGATTTCTCCGAGGGCGTCCCATTTTGTACCCCGTACGGGATTTGAACCCGTGTTACCGGCGTGAGAGGCCGGCGTCCTAGGCCGCTAGACGAACGGGGCGCTGGCCTACCAGGACTCGAACCTAGAATGACGGTACCAGAAACCGTAGTGTTGCCAATTACACCATAGGCCATCGTTCGTCGAACAAAACTCGCACGTCACACACCCTTTGAATGCAGAGCATTTAACGCAGCGAACCTCGTTCGCAACGAGGAATACTATAACCAGAACAGTGAATTACAAGCAAATCAGCTGCTCAGCGCAATTTTTCCGGCAGTGACCGACCGCGTTTCGGCGACAACCGACCCCTCCTGGCGGCAGCCCACCCGCTTTCGGTTCCAGCCAGCCACTTCCCCGCCGCGCGGGTAACCGCCTACTGCTGCGAGGGCACAAACGGGGTCTGTTCGCGGGCGGATCGCAGGCGCGCCAGCGTGGACTCCTTACCCAAAAGCTCCATGGACTCGAATAGCGGCGGAGACACAGCCGCGCCACTGATGGCCACACGCAGGGCACCGTAGGCCTTACGCGGCTTCAGCTCCATCTCCTCGATCAACTTCGACTGCAGAGCCTTCTCAATGACGTCAGTCTTAAACTCCCCGTCCGCGATGGCCTCCAGCTGCGCGATGGCAACCTCGAGAACCTCCACCGCGTCCTCCTTCAGGTTCTTCTTCGCAGCCTTCTCATCCAGGGACAAATCGGCGTCAGAAGTAATGAGGAAGCGCAGCAGACCGTCAGCGTCCGAGAGCGTCTTGATGCGCGTCTGCACCAGCTCCGCGGCGAAGGCGAACTTGTCAGCGGGGTAGTCCGCCGGGAAGTCCTTGTACTCCTCCAGGTAGGCGCGCAGACGCTCGGTGAAGTCGCCCAGCTCCAGCAGGCGAATGTGGTCGGCGTTGATGGCCTCCAGCTTCTTCTGGTCGAAACGCGCAGGGTTCGGCTTCACGTCCGCCACATCAAAGTTGTCAATGAGCTGCTGCATCGTGAAGATATCCTCGTCCGCGGACAGCGACCACCCCAGCAGCGACAGGTAATTCAGCATGCCCTCGGGGATGATGCCGTTGTCGCGGTGGTTAAACAGGTTCGACTCCGGGTCGCGCTTCGAAAGCTTCTTGTTGCCCTCGCCCATCACGAACGGCAGGTGGCCGAATGTAGGTACTTGTTTAGCGACGCCTACTCGTACCAGAGCCTCGTACAGTGCGATCTGTCGTGGCGTGGACGGCAGCAGGTCTTCACCTCGCAGGACGTGCGTGATTTCCATCAGCGCATCATCCACCGGGTTCACAAGCGTGTACAGCGGCTGGCCATTGGAGCGGGCAACCACAAAGTCCGGGACGGTCTTGCCGTCGACGCTCATATCGCCGCGGACCAGGTCATGCCACTCGTAGATACGATCATCGGGCATCCGCAGGCGCCACACCGGCTCGCGGCCTTCGGCCTGGAACTGCGCGATCTGCTCTTCCGTGAGGTCGCGGTCGAAGTTATCGTATCCCAGCTGCGGGTCGCGACCTGCGGCCTTGTGGCGAGCTTGAACCTCCTCATTGGTGGAGTAGGCCGGGTAGACGTCGCCAGATTCCTTTAGCTTTTCTAGGACATCGGCGTAGATGTCCATGCGCTGGGACTGGCGATAAGGTTCGTGCGGGCCGCCAACCTCGATGCCCTCATCCCAGCTGAGGTTCAGCCACTTCAGGGAGTCGATGATGGCCTGGTAGGACTCTTCGGAGTCTCGCTTCGCATCGGTGTCCTCGATGCGGAAGATGAGCTTGCCGCCAGTGTGGCGGGCATAAGCCCAGTTGAACAGTGCCGTGCGGACCATGCCGACGTGCGGGGTACCAGTCGGTGACGGGCAGAATCGAACGCGAACTTCGCTAACTTCACTCATGGTCTTTAACTGTACCTTTTCGTGTTCAGCGCTTCGCGGTCGCTAGGGCGCCGGGTGCGAAGAGAACTGAATCTGCTGACGGTATAAAGAAACCCCCGCGGGTTAGGCGGGGGTTCAGCCACACACTGGGTGCGGATCCATTAAGGAGCTAAAGGCCTAAAGACCTAAAAACCAAAAGGGCTTGAAGCCTAGAGGTGACGTTGGCGGGAAAGGAAGTGCCATGCAGCCTTTGGAGCGTCCGGGGCAAAAGCATTCCAGTTGTGGCCACCGGCATATGCACGCCACAGCACGGTGGAGGCACGGCAGCCGTCGTAGGTGAACCCAGCGGTCAATGCGTGAGCGCGCACCCCATGGAGCGTACGCATGTTGCAAGAGTTACGGCGCGCCGCGTTGTCGAAGGCAGCGCGAGCACCGTAGTAGTGCATGCCGTGGCGGACACCCCCGCCGTAGCGGACCACGTCATCGTGTGCGCCGTGGATCAGCATGGTCGGTACGTTCCGCCCCGAGCAGTCATTCATGGTGGCGTCATAGTAAGCACCTGAAACAGATACGACACCGGCGACCAGATCGGGAGCCTGGCAGGCCAAGTTCATTGCCATACCGCCGCCATTGGACATGCCGGCTGCGTACACGCGATGAGTGTCAACGTTGTAGCGCTTGGACAGGGAGCGCACCATCTCACGGACGAAAGCAACGTCTTCGCCGCGGCGGGTCTTGGAGTACGGCGCACCCTCCCAGGCGTTGTCGATTCCTTGCGGGTGAACGATAATCGCGTTTTTGCCCGCGATGGCATTCAGGCGAGACTGGCTCTTAGTCGCAGCAGCGTTAACCCCTAGGCCACCGAACATGAACAGGATTGGCTTCTTGCGGTTCGCCGAGTGTGCAGGGACGTCGACGATCGCGGTGCGAGTCTTTCCCTTGACATTGAAGGTCTGGTATTTATTCGCCGGACGTGGGGAGAGCGAGCCTGCGAGGCCGCTAAAACCGGCAGAAAGTCTGCTGACGAGGTTCGGGGCGGCACTAGCCTGGGGCGTTGCAGGTTCCGTACCGGCAACTGTGTCCAAAGCTGGACCTGCCAGGGTGCCCATACCGAGGCCAAGGGCTACCGCCAGGGAGAGAGTGGCCTTGCGGAAGCGACTGGAGCGACGGGACGCCGGGTTGAATGAGCCGGATCCACTGTGGGTCGCTGCAGTTGAGTGGGTTTTACTGTGGGTTGTTGCGGAGCTAGTCAGACTCGAACGCATGTAGTTGAAAAGCACCGTTCAAACATACACGTTGATCCGAAAAATCAGAAAGTTTTACTTACAAAACACTTAAAGTGGGTGTACCCCATGTTAAACAAATCAAAAGTTGACTACTTGTGTGACCCATGCGAGGCGTTTCGGGGGTACCAATCCCCCCTAGCCAGCGGCTCGCGGCAACGCTTTGTTCTGACGCGCAAGGAAGTTCCACGCCTCGTTTGCAACATCTGGCGCGAAGTGCCAGTTGTGCCCCTGGTCATTAATGCGCCAGAAGACAGCTTCATCCCGGCAGCCAGGGTAACCAAACTGGGTAACATTGCTGGGCTTCTGCTCCACTACCGGCTGCGGAGCGCACCCATTGCGCATCGCACGCGAGTGAATCAGCCTTGGCGCAGGAAGATACGGAGCATCGTGCAGCATCCCACCGTCATAGTGGGTTAGCTCATCCTGCCGCCCATGAATCATGAACGTCGGCACCGACCCTGGCACACAACCCTCGTTCACCGGGTTATAGAAAGCTCCAGACACGCTCACCACACCCGCAACCAGGTCGGGCGCCTGGCAAGCCAGGTTCATCACGAACCCACCACCGTTGGACATGCCCGCAGCGTAGATGCGGTTGCGGTCGATATTGAATTTCGTACCCAGCTCATGGACGATCTGCCGTACGAAATCCACATCCTGGCCACGCTTCGTCGTGGCGTAGGGTGCACCTTCCCAGGCATTGTTTACCCCGCGCGGGTACACGACAATCGCCTCATTGGCCGCTCCCGTGTTCGAGAACCGCGAGTAGTTGCGGTAATTCTCCGGCGTATCGTCGCGCCCTCCAAAACCTAAGAGAACCGGAACAGGTTTGGCCGGGTCATAGTTCGAGGTAACGCTCACGATCGCACTGCGGACACTGCCGTCAGGACGGGTGAACTCAATATTCTCTGGTCGTCCCGGTTGCGCCTTTTCTATTGTGGACGCCTTCTTTCCCGCCAGTGCCGGTGCAGGCTTGGGAGCCAGTGCAGGAGCGGGCGCAGGCTTGGCAGCTGGAGCTGGCGCGGGCTTAGGCGCTGGTGCTGGAGCGGGCGCAGGAGCAGGTTTGGGAGCTGGCGCCGGCTGTGCCTGCGCCACACCCCCTCCCCCGACAAGCATGGCAGCAAGCATCGTCACGGCCATTGCGATGGAAACGGCCACGAGAACAGCAAACCGCGCAGCTTTCACATTTCTAACAGAAGTCACATGAGTCACAAGAGTAACAGTAGAGGCAATGAGCTCTCCATCACTCTCGTGACACGCCGATTCTCTTATAACTTCATCAGGTTCCCACTACACACAGCCTTGCCACGCACTAAACGTGCTCGAGGACGACCTCACCCTCATAGCCAGCTTCACGCAGCGCATTGACCCACTCGCCTAGCGGGGTATCCCCACTCCCCGGCACACCGCGACCTGGGAAGTCCGCGATTTGAATATGCTCCGGCCACAATTCATACCCCGGCCCACGGTCGGCAAGCCAAGTCCAGTCCTCACCGTTAGCGGCCAGGTGGTAGGCGTCAAGAAGAAGGCGACCACCTGCAGCAACGAGGGGCGCTGCCTCCTTAATACTGGTCACAGGGTAGTTCTCAATGCCACTAAGCGGCTCGATAAGCGCGATACCGCCGAATCTAGCCAAGCGCTTCGCCACCGCAGCGAAGGCCCGCACCTGACGGCGTTGCAACACGCGTCCGCCACGCCCCACAAGCACATTAAAGCGACGCACACCTGTGAGACGGTGCAGATACTCAATCACATTGAGGTGCTCGATGAGCTCCTCAGTAATGGCGGAGTCGCCCTCATCTTCAGGATCCTCCGAACCGACCAAGTGCAGCACTCCCCGATCGCCGGCGGCCAGGTCACCGGCCCACAGGTTCAAAGCGACAAGCTGGCGCGGATTCTCCTGGCGTCCCTTGGCTAGCGCTTCCACGAGCTGGCGCATCTGCTGCTCAGAAGGGTGCGGCGTATCCCATGGCCACCACAGTTCCACCTTGTCGAAGGGAGAATTCGCGACAGCCTCAAGAGCCTCGGCACCGCTGTGTGCCCCAAGAGAGTAGTTCATTGCCGTGGCAAACTCGACAGACTGTGCATCCGATGTCGACTGTGCACCTGATTCTGTATTCATAAGCACCATCATTTCATGCGAGTGGTCCAATCCAGAATTCACAAAAGCACTGCTGGCACCCCACGGTGCTCCACATGCAACGACAAACTTACCCCTCCGCCCCGTAGCGCCGACCCCATACCGAGGCGGCCTGCCAAAACCACAAGCAGTAAAATGGCAGCCATGACCCACGAGCAGCGACCGGCAACCGCCCCGGATTTCCTGCTTTCCCGACCAGATCGCAGTATCCGCACCCAGGGGCGTAAAGCGACCTTCCCGGATCCTTTTGAAGCATCCACAGCACTCCGAAACAAGGATGCAGACTTGATTGTGGGCGCCTTCCCCTTCGACACTTCCCTCCGTGCAGCGCTCATGGAACCGGAGACCGTCACCCGTGCCGAAGGCCCGCTAGAGCCACCCGCGTTCTTTCGCGGCAAGGGTGCCGCCCGCCACCTCACCGTGGAATCCGTGGAGCCACAGACCACCACAGAGGAACACACTGCGATGGTCGCCGCCGCCGTCGCCACAATCCAGCAGTCCCGTCTAGAGAAGGTGGTGCTGGCCCGTGCCGTGGACATCACCTACGCCGAGACCGTGGACCCGCTGTTGATTGCCGCCCGCCTGATCGACCTGTCCGCTTACCGTGATGGCTTCGCCGTGGATCTTTCTGCCACCGGCCGTGACGAGTACCAGGGCGCGATGTTCGTCGGCAGTTCACCGGAGATGCTGATTCGTCGCGATGGTCGCGAGATCTCGGCCTTCCCCCTGGCCGGTTCCGCACCGCGCACCGGAAACTTCTCTGTTGATGACGCCACAGCGCGCGAACTCGCGAATTCCACCAAGGATTTACGCGAGCACCGCTTTGTGGTGGAGCATTATCGCCGTGTGTTGGTACCATTGTGCGAAAAGCTGGACATCCCGGATACTCCCGAAATCCATGAGACTAACGAGATGATCCACCTGGGAACCCAGATCACGGGCACCCTGCGGGATGACGAGTATTCCGCATTGGATTTGGCGCTGATGCTGCACCCCACCCCGGCCATCGGTGGCACACCAACCGATGATGCATTGGGGGTTATTGCGCAGGAGAAGTCCCCACGCGAGTTCTACTCCGGTGCGGTTGGCTGGTGCGATTCCAGCGGCGATGGGGAGTTTATGGTCTCTATCCGCTGTGCCATCGTGGAGGACAACACTGCACGTGCCTGGGCTGGCGGAGGCATCGTCGTGGACTCGGATCCGATGAAGGAGGCGGAAGAAACGTCCGCGAAGCTGCAAACAGCGCTGCGGGCACTTAATGTGCCTGCAGCGCTGCGGAAGATCTAGCGCGAAGCCGGAAGTTTCGCGGGCTTATTTGCCGTAAGCCTGCACCGGGTTAGCCAGTTTACCCAGCCCCGGGATTTCCACCTCAATGCGGTCGCCTGGAACCATCTCAGCGGTACCGGCGGGCGAGCCAGTGCAAATCACATCGCCCGGCAGCAGCGTAAAGGCAGACGAGACCCACTCAACGATCTCCGGGATGGACTTGATCATCTGGTTGGAGTTGGAATCCTGCTTGGTTTCCGTCTTGCCATCGTGCGTGAGGTGTGCCTTGATCGGCTGGTTATCAATGTCGATGCTGTCTACCGCAGTCTCGATCCATGGACCCAGCGGGCAGAAAGAATCGAGACCCTTTGCGCGAGCCCACTGACCATCCTGGAACTGCAGGTCGCGGGATGAAACATCGTTAACGATGGTGAAGCCCAGCACTACGTCTTTCCAATTGTTTCGGTTGGCGTCCTTGCACGGGCGGCCAATGACGATCGCCAGTTCGCCTTCGAACTCCACGCGCGTGGCCCATTCCGGAATGCGGATTGGAGCCTCCGGCCCCACGACGGCTGTCGGCGGCTTGAGGAAGATGGTCGGCGGCAGGTGTTCCGCACTCTTCTCGAAGACTTCCTTGACGTGGTCAGCGTAGTTTCGCCCGACGGCAACGATTTTCGATGGCAGGATCGGAGCCAGTAGCCGGACCTCTTCGATGGGCCACGACTTTCCGGTGAATTCTGGCTGGCCGAACGGGTGGCCGGCGATCTCGCGGCAGGTGGCGCCGGTTCCATCCGGCTGCCCCCCTTCGACGATCGCAAACGCCATGCCCTCGGGGTGTGCAATTCGAGCAATTCGCATGTTTTCATACCCTACTCCACCTGGCCTGGGCTCTCTCGTTTCGCCCCCTCCTCTTGTGCCTCCTATTCACCTATTAACCGTGAGTTCGTTTCTGCGTCACGGCTACGACAGATTGAATCGTTAATTTGGCCGTTATGACTTCTCGCAGAAATAATCCTCAATCCTCCAATTTCGATTCCCCCTCGCACACGCCTTCCACACACTCTGCTTTCCTACACTCTGCTTCCCTCACCACCCGCCGTGCATTCCTAGCGGGAGCCGGTACCACTGGTGCCATCCTGCTCGGCACCGGAGTCGCGCAGGCTCTTGGTTCGCAAGCCGGAAGCATGGCCGGTTCCACAGCCGGATCATCGGTGGGCTCCAGCGGCGCAGTGGGATCGGTGGGACTTCGTCGCTCCCGTCCGGTGATGACACATGGCGTCGCAACCGGTGATGTACGGCCCGACGGCGGTCTCGTGTGGTCCCGTGTCGATCGACCGGCGCGGATGATCGTCGAAGCCTCGACAGATCCGGCGTTTCCACGTCACAAGACCAAAACGTTCCGCAGCAACAGCGTTCTTACCCCAGAAACGGATGGAACCGGCCGCCTCCGCTTGGTCGGGTTGGAGCCGGGTAAGAAGATCCACTACCGCGTGACCATGGAGGATCAGGAAACCTCCATGCGCTCCGTGCCGGTGATCGGCAGCTTCACCACCGCACCGAGTACCGCCCCGGGCGCTAAAAAGGCGCACAAGAACATTCGCCTGCACTGGTCCGGCGATGTGGCGGGTCAGGGCTACGGCATCAACCCGGACATCGGTGGCATGTACTGCTGGAAGACAATGGCGGATCGCAACCCGGATCTGTTTATCCACTCCGGCGATACGGTCTACGCCGACGGTCCGATCGAGGCGAACCACAAGCTAGACGACGGTCGCGTGTTTAAGAACCTCACCAGCCCGTATAAAAACAAGGTGGCCGAAACTCTGGAGGAGTTCCGCGGCCAGCACGCCTATAACCTGATGGACGAGAACTACAAGCTGTTCAACTCCAAGGTCGCACAGCTGGTGCAGTGGGATGACCACGAGACGACGAACAACTGGTACCCAGGCGAGATCCTGGAGGACGACAAGTACCAGGTCAAGGATGTAAACCTCCTTGCGCAGCGCGGCTTCCAGGCTTTCCATGAGTGGCAGCCACTCGATCGGAAGATGGCGGTGGATGGTCGCGTGTACCGCAAGATCTCCTACGGCTCGCTGCTGGATATCTTCGTGCTGGACATGCGCAGCTACAAGGACCGCAACCCGGATGCCGGAACGTCTGCCACCAAGCCGGGGCACATTCTGGGGCCGAAGCAGGAAAAGTGGCTGATCGACGGAGTTAAGAATTCCACCGCTACGTGGAAGATCATCGCCAATGACCTTCCGCTGGGCATCGTCGTGCCGGATGGGGATGACCAGGAGGGCGTATCAAATGGCGCGGGTGGCAAGGCTGTGGGTCGCGAGGCGGAGATCGGTCGCGTCCTCAGTGGCATCAAGGATGTGCGAAATGTTGTGTGGCTCACCGCCGACGTGCACTACACCGCTGCGCACCACTACTCGCCGGATCGCGCGGATTTCCAGGATTTCGCACCGTTCTGGGAGTTCGTCTCTGGCCCGTTGAACGCCGGCGGATTCGGTCCGAACAAAATGGACGGCACCTTCGGTCCGGAGGTTGTGTACGTGCACGCACCGGCGAAGGATAAGCAGAACTCCTCGCCGCTGGATGATTTCCAGCACTTCGGAGAGGTGGATATCGATGGTGGTTCGAAGGATCTCACCGTCCGGCTGTTCACCACCCGTGGCAAGGAGTTGTGGTCGAAGACGCTGCGCGCACAGTAGAGCACAGCGCAGCGCGGCAAACCACGGCGCACTCGCCCGGCCTATGTGCCGGGCTGGCAACTTTTCCTATTTGAGGTTTGCGACGACTCGGTCGCCAACCTCCGCGGTCTTGACCGGGCCGCCGTCGCGTGAGCTTGCCTCCGCCAGAACCGCGGCCTCGATGGCTTCCGCGTTGGCGTCATCGCCCAAATGGCGCAGCATGAGCGCGACGGACAGGATCGCCGCGCAGGGGTCCGCAATCCCCTGGCCCGCGATGTCCGGTGCGGAGCCGTGCACCGGCTCGAACATGGAGGGGTTCTTTCGCGAGGGGTCGATGTTGCCCGAGGCTGCCAGGCCGATGCCGCCGGTGACTGCGCCCGCCAGGTCGGTGAGGATGTCTCCAAAGAGGTTATCCGTCACAATGACGTCGTATTCCTGTGGTTTGGTGACCATGTAGATCGTCGCGGCATCGATGTGGTTGTAATCCACCTGAACTTCGGGGTACTCCTGCCCCACTGTCTCGATCGCGCGCTGCCACAGGCCACCGGCATTCACCAGCACATTCGTCTTGTGCACCCATGTCAGCTTCTTGCGTCGGCTCTGTGCGCGCTCGAAAGCATCACGCACCACGCGCTCCACACCGAAGTAGGTGTTTTGGGATACTTCGGACGCCACCTCGTGGTCAGTGCCCTCGCGCAGTGTGCCGCCGTTACCGCAGTAGAGGCCTTCGGTTCCCTCTCGCACGACGACGAAGTCAATGTCACCCGGGTTCGCCAGCGGGCTGGAAGATCCGGGATACAGCTTGGACGGTCGGAGGTTCACCGCGTGGTCCAGCTTGAAGCGCAGCGGCAGCAGCAGGCCGCGCTCCAGCACGCCGGCGGGCACGGTGCGGGGGTCGCCGATGGCGCCCAGCAGGATAGCGTCGTGCTCGCGCAGGGAGTCCAGATCCTCGTCGGTCAGGAGTTCACCATTGCGCAGGTAGCGGCGAGCACCGAGGTCGCATTCGGTGGTCTCTACATCGTCGCGCAAGGCGTGCAGAACTTTCAGTGCTTCTGCCGTTACTTCAGTACCGATTCCATCACCGGCAATCACTGCGAGTTTCATTATATGAACTCCTTTGTCTCACTAGCTGGTCAATTATGACCATAGCACGACACCCGGACAGCACTTGCCTAACAACCTAAAAATGGAATACTTCCAAGGCGCTTACACATCCGAGGCAACAGAAACACTTCTTTAACACCTCTAATTAGACGCCGCTGTTAGTGTGAAAGACATGACTTACGAGCCATATCCCTCACATACAACTACAAATCCGGAGGTCAGCGACGCAGCGCTGGTCATCCGCAATCTATATAAGAACTTCCCTGGCAAGGTGGCGGTATATAATCTCAGCCTCACCGTGCCAAAGGGCAGCTTTTACGGAATTGTCGGCCCTAACGGCGCCGGTAAAACCACCGCCATCCTCGCAGCTACGGGCATAATTCGCCCCGATGGCGGTAACTCCTGGATCGCCGGCCACCCATTGTGGAGCGACCTCGAGAACACCCAACCCGAAGAAGAAGTACTGGCAGCAAAGCGTAGTTACGGTCTGCTGGTGGACGGCCTTCCCGTGTTCGAGCGCCTCAGCGGCAAGGAATACCTTGAGTATCTGGGCTACCTCCGCGACATCCCCGGCGACGAACTGCAGCAGCGCATTGCAGACCTGCTGCAGGCACTCGATCTAGAGGATGCCGGCAAGAAGTACATCGCCGACTACTCCGCGGGTATGAAGAAGAAAATCCTGCTGGCCGGTGCCCTTTTGCACAGCCCGGAGGTGCTCATCCTCGACGAGCCTTTTGAGGCCGTGGATCCCGTTTCCGGCGAAGTCATCCGCACTATCCTGCGACGCTATGTCGGCGCGGGCGGCACGGTCATCATGAGCTCGCACGTCATGGAACTGGTCGAGGGACTCTGCGACCATGTGGCAATCATCAACCAGGGCACCGTCGTTGCCGCCGGTACCACCGAGCAGGTGCGCGCGGGCAAGTCCCTCTCCGAACGCTTCGTTGAGGCCGTAGGCGGCAAGCAGCTGGATACGCAATCCTTCGGCTGGCTGCGCGGTGGACAAGCCGAACACAGCGGACGTGACCTGCCCACCCACCACCACGAAGGGTAGGACCAGTGTCGAAAACCAAGACCCTTCTCAAACTCCACTGCACACTCTGGGCACACGCCTTTACAGGCAATATCCAGATGATCATTTCGTCCGTAGCCATCACCATCTTCGCAGTGATGGGCTGCGTTGGCCTGGCCTTTACCAGCTACGGAATCCTCGTGTCCGACGGCAACCCGGCCATGTTCGTGCTGACGATGGGGCTCGGCAGCGTGCTCTACCTCGCGCTATCAGCCATCTTTCCCAGCGAGGAACGCATGCTAGATCCACGCATGTTTAGCTCGTTGCCACTATCCGACCGTGACCTCCTGCCAGGCATGGTCACGGCAATGTTCCTCAACTCCCGCGCCGCGATCTCGCTGGTCAACACGATCATCATGTCTGTGCTCGGTTACCTTGCCTTTGCGAAGATGGCTTCCCCCGGCGCCGGCGCGCTGTGGATCCTCGGGTGCGTACTCCAACTAGTATTCACCCTCCTGGCGGGAGAAGCTCTCGCGGCTGCGCTCAGCAGCATTGCCACCAAGTTCAGCGAACTCTGGGGCAATGTCGCCGGTTTCGTCGTCACTTTCGGCTTTTTGGCGCTGTATCTCTCTCCACAGTTGCTTTCCGATGGCTCGGATCCCACCGCCGCCGTGGAGACCAGCTCCACGATCATGTCCTGGACTCCCTTCGCCGCCGCCGCTGGCGCTGCCGCTGACTTGACCGACATCGGAAATGGTGGCGTCAATACGGGCATCGCCAAGGGTGTGATCTGCCTCGTTTCAATCCTCGCAGTCACTGTTGTGCTGCGTGTGGCCGTCAAGCACGACCTGAACAATCCCCTCCCTCCGCAACATGCCACCCGAGCAGCGAAGGGAGACAGCCTACTACTGCCGCGAGTCCCCGCATCCCCCGTTGGCGCACTGTACTCCCGCGAGATTCGCTATTGGCGCCGCGATAACCGCTTCATAATGAGCCTGACGTTCGTGGTCGTCTTCTGCGCTATTTACCTGCTGATGGGAATGACCAATAGCGACAGCGGCTGGATGCTGTGGTTCGCGATGTTCTTTGTATCCCTTGGCCCCCAACAGGTGGCGGGCAACTCCCTAGGCATGGACGGGCCGTCCAACTGGGTGCACATGGTGGCCGGCGTGCGCGGCAAGCAGATCGTCACCAGCCGCACCCTTTCCACCGTGACGGTATTGCTCCCAATCTGGCTGATTATTTGCATCGCTGCGGGAGCCATCAAGAGCTTCAGCGCCGCCTGGCTTCTAGCCAGCGCCTTGACGCTGGGGACCGTCTTTATCGCCTCTGCCATGGCGAACTTCAGCGCCGCCTACTTCCCCTCCCAGACCACTGCACCGGGAACCAATGCCTTTAAGCAGCGTAATGGTGGCTCCAGCGCTTTGATCTCCGCATTCGCGATGATGCTGATCTTGAGCCTATCCATCCTGCCGGGTGCGCTTCTAATGCTCATCCCGTTGGAGACCTCCGCTAGCAACAGCGACAGCGTTGCCGACATCCCTCTTCTAAGCTGGGCAGGCGTACTGCTCCACGGGGTCATCGTCATCGGTGTCGTCTGGATCTTGAACCGCCGCGCCTCCCGCCGACTCGATCTACACTGGCCGGACATCGCGCAGAAGGTACAGCACTACCTGTAGCTGCGCGGCGTGGGGCGTCAATAGAAAAGGCCGGGCAGATCCTGCCCGGCCTGACGCGATAACAACTATCGCTTAAACCATTAGAAGTTCAGCACGAACGCGTTGGAGGCGCTCAGCTCTGCCTTGACCTCGTCGACCAGCTCTTGATCCAGATCCTGGGCGACACGCAGAACCAGCGTAGCCTGCGACTCATCGTTGGTCGGGGACAGTGCGGCGGCGTCGATGTTGATGCCCTTGCCGCCTAGCAGCGTACCGACCTTGCCCAGCGCTCCCGGCTGGTCCGGGTAAACCAGGAACAGGTTGGTGCCTGTGGCGCGCAGATCCAGGCCGCGGTCGTTGATGCGAACGATCTTCTCCACGTGCTGCAGGCCGGTCAGCGCACCTGCGACGGAGGCGGTAGCGCCATCGGTGCCGACAACCTTAACCTCCAGGACGGAGCGGTGGCTGACGGACTCGTCGTGGGTCTGTACATCCAGCTCCACGCCGCGCTCTTCGGCGATCTGCGGAGCGTTAACAAAGGTGACCTGCTCGTCGATCACACCGGAGAACACGCCACGCAGGCCAGCCAAGCCCAGTGCGTCAACGGACTCGGTGGACAGCTCACCTCGGGCGGTGACAGTCACGGTGCTCGGAGCGCCGTTCAGCAGCTCGCCGGCCACGCGACCCAGGTTGGTGGCCAGGTTCAGCCACAGGGCAACCTCTTCGGAGACCTTGCCACCGGAAACATTCACAGCGTCAGGCACGAAGTCGCCGGACAGAGCCTTCAAGACGGATGCGGCAACGTCGGTACCAGCGCGGTCCTGAGCCTCTACGGTGGAAGCACCCAGGTGCGGCGTAACAACGACTTCTTCCAGCTCGAACAGCGGAGAGTCGGTGCAAGGCTCGGAAGCGTATACGTCGAAGCCGGCGCCGCGGATGTGGCCGGACTTGATGGCCTCTGCCAGGGCGGCCTCGTCCACCAGGCCGCCACGGGCGGCGTTGATGATGATCTGCCCCTTCTTGGACTTGGCCAGCAGGTCCGCGTTGAACATACCCGCGGTTTCCTTGGTCTTCGGCAGGTGGATCGTCACGAAGTCGGAGCGGCCCATCAGCTCCTCCAGCTCCACCAGCTCCACGCCCAGCTGTGCGGCGCGGGCGGGGTTCGCGTACGGGTCGTAGGCGATGATTTCGGTCTCGAAGGCGGCCAGGCGCTGCGCAAACAGCTGGCCGATGTGGCCGAAGCCGACGATGCCGATGGTCTTGCCCAGGATCTCCACGCCCTTGAAGGAGGAGCGCTTCCACTCTCCGTCGCGCAGGGTCTTGTCCGCCGCCGGGATCTGACGGGCGGTGGATAGCAGCAGGCTGATGGCGTGCTCGCAAGCGGAGTGGATGTTGGAGGTCGGAGCGTTGGCAACCATCACGCCACGGGAGGTAGCGGTCTCGATGTCGACGTTGTCCAGGCCCACGCCTGCACGGCCGACGATCTGCAGCTTCGGCGCTGCCTCGAGCACCTCGGCGTCAACGGTGGTTGCGGAGCGGACCAGCAGCGCGTCTGCGTCTGCGACTGCCTTCAGCAGTTCTGGGCGGTTCGGGCCATCGACCCAGCGAACCTCGACGGAATCACCAAGGGCGTCGACGGTGGACTGGGACAGCTTATCGGCGATGAGGACTACCGGACGGTTGTTACTCACGAATGTTTCTCCTGAGGTGCGTGCGTTGCCTCGCCCGCGCCGAAACGACCGCGCCGACGCGGGAAGGGACCACGCCATCCAAATGTGACGTGCGACCCTTACAGCATATCCTTTACCTCTGCGTCACTCAGCATTGCCTTCCGGAAACGCTGTACTGCTCTGTCTGCATCGAAATTGACGCCGATAAGCACCACTTCGCTGGAGGGGGTGAGCTCGACCTGCCGCCATCCACCGACGGGCTGAATCCGCAGGTCGGGACCAGCTTGATGCCAGACCTGGGCTAGCTCGGGACGGTCGGCAATCCAGCAGTAGCCCTTGGAGCGCACCAATCCGGTCGTGGAGCGAAGAGCCTCGATCAACCTACCCCGATCGAAGGGGCGATCCCCGCGGAAGACCACGGAACTGATGCCATATTCCTCAGTTTCTGGGGTGTGGGGGTTTTCCAACTCATCGAGGTAGCCCTCGTAGGCGCGGGCTGTGGCCTCGTCATATAGCTGGGCGCCGAGGATATCGTCGACGGCCGACCGCCCGGCGCCGTCCGCAGTATCCGTCACCTCAGCCGCGCTGCCTGACAAGCCACCAGGGGTCCCGTTCCCGCCCAGCGATCTAGCGGTGACGATACGGCCGTGGATGAGCTTTTCGATGCGCGCCCGCGGGTTCATCCTGTGCAACAGGGCGACGGTAGCGCGATAGTGTTCCTCGCTAACTAGGTCCGCCTTGGTGACGTAGATAATGTCCGCGAACTCGACCTGATCGACCAATAGATCCGCAATCGTCCGCTCATCTTCCTCAGTCGCCTGCAAGTCTGCCTCTGTGAGCAGCTTCTTCTGCCCTATTTGCTGCAGGAACTGGGCGGCGTCGACAAGAGTGACCATTGTGTCGATCGGCGCAACGTCTGCAAGACGAGTGCCGTCCTCCCAACGCCATTCGAAGGTCGCTGCGACGGGCATGGGTTCAGAGATGCCGGTGGATTCGATGACTATATGGTCGAAGTCACCGCTGCGTGCGAGTGTGCCTACGGATTCCACCAGATCCTCACGAAGTGTGCAGCAAATGCAGCCGTTGGTGAGTTCGACGAAGCGGTCCTCGCCGCGGGTCAGATGACCTTCGCCAGCGATCAGGGCGGCGTCGATGTTGATTTCCGAGAAATCGTTGACGATCACCGCGATCCGGCGACCCCCGCGATTGGCCAGCAGGTCGTTCAGCAGTGTGGTTTTACCTGAGCCGAGGAATCCGGACAGAACCGTAACCGGTGTGCTGCTCACCTCTGGGTCGCTTGCGGTCGGGTGATCGTGAATATGGCTATGCAGGTGTCTCATGCGTAGGGATACTACACGTTATTGGAATCCGTTTTCATTAGGGGTGTGTCGCGGTTAACGATACGGGATTGGCAACACTCGACCCGTTTCCGGATCCCGCACTTCCAAACAGGAAATCCCAAAGAGTTTTTCAACGAGCCCTGCAGACATAACTTCTTCCGTCTCCCCCGCCGCGAGTACCTTGCCGTCGTACATAGCGACGATGGAATCAGCGAAGCGAGCCGCGTGCGTCATGTCGTGCACAACCATCACGACAGTCCGGCCGGCGGCATTGAGATCCCGTACCAAGTCCAGAATTGCAATCTGGTGCGCGGGGTCCAAATAGGTCGTCGGCTCGTCGAGGAGCAGCACGGGAGTTTGCTGGGCCACCGTCATCGCCACCCATACACGTTGGCGTTGCCCACCCGACAGATCCGTTGCTGGTACATCAAGGAGAGCGGTAACCCCAGCACGCTCTGCCGCTTCCTCTACCGCGCGGTGATCCTCCGCCTTCAACGAGGCAAAAGCACCGGTGTATGGGTATCGACCATAAGCAATAACCTCCCGGACGCTCACTCCTTCAGGAGTAATGGGTTGCTGCGGCAGGAAGGATACATGCCGGGCAAACTCTCGGGCGCTCATCTCTTGGATAGTGCGATCACCAAGGTAGACCTGCCCCTTTGCGATTGGTTGTTGACGCCCCAACGCTCGCAGCAGCGTAGATTTTCCGCAGCCGTTCGGGCCAATAAGGGCGGTAATCTTCCCCTCCGGAACCTGGAGGGAAACATCTTTCAAGACATCGGGGCCACCGTAACCCACCGTGATATTTTCAGTACGCAAGGCAGTCTCGCTCATCAGGAACTCCTTTCATCCGTGGTGGGCATTGCGGAAGCGCCCGCTGGACTTCGCGACATACGTAACAAGAGATAAATGAAATATGGGGCGCCGACAATGGAGATCAACGCCCCCACAGGGATTTCGGTGGGAGCGAATACCCAGCGGCCGAGAGCGTCACACAGAACGACAAGTCCCGCACCTGCCAAAGCGGATACAGGCAACACTCGCCTTCCCACCCCGCCGACAAGCAAGCGCGCAGCATGCGGAACGATCAATCCTGCAAACCCCAGTACCCCCGCCGCGGCCACCGCGGCAGCCCCCAGCAGAATCGCAAACAACACTGCCACCGTACGCCATGTGCGCTCGTTAACGCCTACTCCTGCCATTGCCGAAGAGTCCAGGTTCAGCATGTCCAGATGCCTAGAGAGCACGACTGCTACTGCGATGACCACCAGCACCACGGGGCCTACGACTTGTGCATCTGCGAGAGTACGGGCGTAAAGCGAGCCTTTGAGCCACGTCATTGCCGCACCGGCTTCCGGGGCAGCTTTCACCAGTAGCAGCTGAGTAAGCGCGCCCAAACCAACAGAGACCGCCACTCCTGTGAGAGTGAGCCGTACCGGATCAGTTGCTCCCCGCCCGGCAAGCAGTAACACCAGGCCTGCACCTACCAGTGCACCAACGAACGCCACTGGAGTAAGCGCCTGCGCCGGCAATGCTCCGACACTTAACAGAGCCGCTACGGCGGCAAGACCGCCACCCGCGGTGACGCCCACAGTATCCGGCGCTGCCAGCGGATTACGCAATGCAAGCTGTAATAGCGCACCGGAGACAGCCATGGCCGCGCCAGCGAGGATACCTACAAGCACGCGGGGCATGCGATAGCGCCAAATAAGTTTCCCGCCCGTGAAAAGGTCGTGGATCGTGTCCGCTGGAGGCTTCATAACAGCCCCGACGCTGAGCCCCAAGACTATTGCAAACGCCAGCAGACCCAGGAGAGCTATGTACACCGCTACAACGCGAGTCGCCTTGAAGCCGGAGCCACGCCGAGAGATTAGCGTGCGATTCAACCTGCTATTCCTCCTGTCGTTCATCGGCGCGCACCGCCCGGTTGAAGTCGATTAATCCCCCATAACAGCAGTGGCACACCGGCAATGGCAGTTACCACGCCCACCGGAGTCTCCGCGGGAGCCCACAGCGCCTGCGCCACGGAATCCGCCACCAACAGAACCGCTGCACCCACCACGGGAGCAATTACCAGCCCCGCCCGGTGTCGCGGACCTGCCGCCCGATGCGCCACAACCGCTGCCATCAGGCCAAGAAAACCGATCGGTCCGGCAGCTGCAACCGCCGGAGCGATCAGAAGCACGGCACCCACGACCGCAAATATTCGTAGCCGGTGGGGGTTAGCTCCGACGGAGGACGAAAGGGCGTCACCAGCAAAGAGAGTATCTAGCCCCCGACCAACAGCAATCGCGAGAGGCAACACCACCGCAACAGCAATCATGCTGGGTATTGAGTCCCCGAAACGCACCCCACCCAAGCGGCCCGAAAGCCACGACAGGACAGTCGAAAGCTGGGCCTCATCGATCACCAAAGTGATCGCAGTGCATGCTGAGAATAGTGCAGAAACAGCTATGCCCAGCAGAATCATCCTCTGTACCGACTGAGCACCGGTCGGATCTCCTACTGTTACACGCATTCCAATGCCCACCGTTATCAGCGCTCCTAGCGCCGCGCCACACAGTGCACCCGGCAGTACCGCAGCGCCGGACACCGATCCCGTTATCGTCGTGCTCAGTACAGCGCCAAACGCAGCCCCAGCGTTCACGCCTGTGATTTCCGGATCCGCTAGTGGATTGCGAGTAGCGGTGCGCAGCAACACACCCGCGGCACCCAAGGCCAGGCCGATCACTGTCGCCGCCAAAAGCCGGTCGCGCATGACGGCGTGCACCTCCCCTGCCAGTTCTGGCGCGTTCGGAGGCACTTCCACACTGTTCATGCGCCAAACCCACGTCGCGAGAATAACGGCCAACCCCAGCGCCAGCAGGATCCACTGCGTTGTACGGCGTGGTTGTAGCTCTCTTTGCACTTCACTTCCCTCGGTCGCTGACGCTCGAAGGTGCGTTTATTTACGAGCGTTTTCCGTTTCGATGATCTGATCCAGCATTGCTTCTGCGGCCAGTGGGCCTCGAGATCGGGACCACGTGTCCTGCTCCACGTCCACGATGTCCTTGACCACGTCCTTGTATGGGCTGGACTTAAAGCCTTCAATGTCGTTGTACAAGTACATTCGATCCAGCTTCATCGCCGGGAGCTTATCGCCTGTCATTTCAGCAACGTCAGTCTTGGATTCGATCGCGGTGCGGGAACCGTCGTAGCCGTAGACGTAGCCGGCGTCAGAAAGAAGGGATCCTGCGAAGGAATCCTTGATCCACGCATAGAGAGTGCCCTTCGACCATCCAACCAGTGCAGCACGAGTGTCCGGCTTAACGAGCTTCTTTGCCTCTGAGACTTTGCCTTCAATACGCTCGCGGATCTCCTTTGCCTTATCTTCTTTGCCCAGCTTCTTTGCGATGTCATCCATGGCATCAAGGACGTCGGTGTAGCTGGCGTCGCTGTAGGACTTTGTCTCCGCAATTTCCTCCAGCTGGGGCATGATCGATTCCTGACGCGTTGGGCTAGCGAGGATCAAATCGGGCTCAAGAGACTGAATAACCTCCAGGTTTGGCTGCTTAGCCTGGCCGACCGAATCGATGCCCTCGAGCTTGCCCTCCAGGGTTTTCGGCCCGGATGACTTGCCGATCTCGACAATTCCTACCGGTTTTACGCCCAGAGCCTCGAGGATTTCCTCATAGCGCCAGTCCAGAGCAACGACCCGCAACTCGCCATCTTTTGCGCCGTTATCGTTGGTGCCACCGGAACCGCATGCAACCAAAGTTGTGGCTCCTAGAATCGTCGCGACTATGAGGGCAAGGGCGCGTCGGAGGGAGCCGCGCAGGGATTTTCGAGAATTCATCATTCCCCAGACACTACCCGATTTAGGGTTACCTAAACAAGGTAAGCCTATATCCTAGACTTGCCGCTATTGTGAACAGTTTTCCGAGCCCTTAGCAGACATTTTGCGGCCCCTCATGGCCTGCGTGTGCGGCACGCTCCACCTGAATGGTGGCGTGCGCAATCCCCCACTCCTGTAATTCCTGCTGTGCCGCGCACAGCACCGAAGCTGGGTCACAGCCGTCCGGAACCACAAGGTGCACTGAGGCTAGAGCGCTTGTGCCATCCAGCGACCACAAGTGCAGGTCGTGCACGTCCAGCACGTTGTCGACCTGCCGCAGCAAAGCGTCGATCTCAGCGGGTTGATACCCCGGAGGAGCTTGCTCGAGCAAAATGCGTAGGGCCTGCATCATCAGCTGCCAAGCCCGCGGCAGTACCAGCGCAGCGATTACCAGCGAAGCAATAACGTCGGCATATTGCCAGCCGGTCACGATAATCACACCGCCAGCCACAAGCACCGCGACGGATCCCAACATGTCCGCCAACACATGCAGGAATGCACCTTGCACATTGACAGAGTGATCCCGTTGGCGATTCAAAACCCACGCGGAGATCGCGTTGGCCAGAAGACCGATCACGGCGATAATCATCATCGGACCGGCCATAATCTCAACCGGCTGGTGGAGCCGCTGGAACGCCTCAACCACAATCCAGATTGAAATCCCCAACACAGTCACCGCATTAACGAGTGCGGCGACCACTTCTACCCGTCGATAGCCGAATGTCGCCTGCACTGTAGCAGCTCGACGGCCGATGAAAATGGCTACGACGGCAATAATCAGCCCGGCAGCGTCCGACAGCATGTGCATAGCATCGGCGAGCAGCGCGACGGAGCCGGTAATCAGGCCACCAATCAACTCTGCAAAGAAGACTGTGCCAGTGACTCCGAGAACGATAAGCAAAGCGCGCAGCGGAGAATTCGTCGGAACATAGTGCGAATGCGCAGAACCGTGGCGGTGTTCATCGACACCACCACGGTTCTGTGGTTGTTGTTGAGCTGCACTTGTTGGAGCGTTCATGCCCTCACTTTAAGCAGCTTCAACCTTATTGACAACTTATTGAAAATGGGGACTGAGAGCACGCAGCTTTTAGGGAAGCCTCTTTGGACAGGCTGCTCTACGCAGTCTCAGCGCGAGCGTCGACCTTAACCCAGCTCATCAGGTCGCGCAGCTTGGCGCCCGTCTTCTCGATCTGGTGATCGTTGTAGGAAGCGCGCAGCTCCTCCAGCTCCTTGTTGCCACCCTCAACGTTGGCAACCAGGCGCTTGGTGAAGGCGCCGTCCTGAATGTCGGTCAGAATGTCCTTCATGCGCTTCTTGGTATCCGCGTCGATGACGCGCGGACCGGACAGGTAGCCACCGAACTCTGCCGTGTCAGACACGGAGTAGTTCATGTTGCCGATGCCGCCCTCGAACATCAGATCCACGATCAGCTTCATCTCGTGCAGGCACTCGAAGTAGGCCATCTCCGGCTCGTAGCCAGCCTCAACCAGAACCTCAAAACCGGTCTTGACCAGTTCCTCGGTGCCACCACACAGAACGGCCTGCTCACCAAACAGGTCAGTAACAGTCTCAGCCTCGAAGGTCGTCGGGATCACGCCAGCGCGTGCACCACCGATGGCGGCTGCATAGGACAGAGCCAGGTCGCGGCCGTTGTTCTTCGGGTCTTGCTCCACGGCGATGAGGCAAGGAACGCCCTTGCCATCAACGAACTGGCGGCGAACCAGGTGACCCGGCCCCTTCGGCGCAACCATGCCGATGATGATGTTCTCAGCCGGTTCGATCAGCTTGAAGTGAATATTCAGGCCGTGTCCGAAGAACAGTGCATCACCGTCGTTCAGGTTCGGCTCAATGTCCTCGGTGAAGATCTTCGCCTGGGAGGTGTCCGGAGCCAGCAGCATGATCACGTCGGCCCACTTTGCAGCCTCTGCGTTGGTCTTCACGGCGAAGCCAGCCTCTTCCGCCTTTGCACGGGACTTGGAGCCCTCACGTAGGCCGATAACAACCTCCACGCCGGACTCGCGCAGGTTCTGCGCGTGTGCGTGACCCTGGGAGCCGTAGCCGATGATGGCTACTTTGCGACCCTGGATGATCGACAGATCAGCGTCGTCGTCGTACAAAACATCAATTGCCATAGGGAGCATCCTTTCGTTGACTATCTACATTTATAGCAGACTTTATTTCATTTAGTGAGACTTTTGTGTCCACATAGTGAACCCTGTTGGCTTCTTGCCCTCTTTCGTAGGTAGTGACGCCCACCCGGCTGCAAGCTGAAGGCGTCACCAAAGAACCTAAAGATTCGCCGGATACATGGCACGAGGGCCACGGCTAATCGCAGTCGGTGAGGCTTCAACCAACTCGCGAATGCCGAACGGTTCCAGAACATCCAGCAAAGCCCGCAACTTCGACGGCGTACCGGTGCACTCAATGATGACCGACTCCGGGCCGACGTCCACGACATGGGCACGGAATAGCTTGGCGGACTCCACAACCTGGGTGCGGTTCGAGTTATCTGCGGAAACCTTCACCATCATCAAGCCACGGGAGACGATTGCCTCCGGATCATGACGGGTGACCTTAATTACAGGGATCAGCTTGTTCAGTTGCTTCGTGATCTGCTCGACCACATGATCCTCACCTTCGACAATGATGGTGATGCGGTTGATGCCCTCCACTTCCGTGCGCCCCGAGCTGATCGAGATGATGCTGAACGCACGGCGGGTGAACATGCCGGAGATTCGCGAGACGATACCGTCAACGTCCTCACACAGGACGGACAGAGTGTGGACCTGTTCCTTACTCGTGCTCATTAGTCTTCCTCACCTTCCTGGGCGATCTCGTGGATCTCCGCGGGCTCTTCCGCCGCCGAGGATTCCTCGTCGAACAACGGTCGCAGGTTGCGTGCGTACTGGATTTCTTCGTTGGACGTGCCGGCGGCGACCATTGGCCACACCTGCGCGTCCTCGCCAACGATGAAGTCGATGACGACCGGGCGGTCGTTGATTTCCTCCGCCTTACGGATGGTCGGCTCCACGTCTTCTGGCTTCGTGACGCGGAATGCCGCGCAGCCCATGGACTCCGCCAGCATGAGGAAGTCCGGCAGGTACGTCTCCCCCGGCTTCAGGTTGGTGTGGGAGTAGTGCTGGTCGTAGAACAGCGTCTGCCACTGACGCACCATGCCGAGGTTTCCGTTGTTTATAAGAGCAACCTTGATGGGCAGTTTCTCCACCGCGCAGGTAACGAGCTCTTGGTTGGTCATCTGGAAGCAGCCATCACCGTCGATGGCCCAAACGGAGGTATCTGGCTTGCCGGCCTTCGCACCCATGGCCGCGGGCACGGAGTAGCCCATTGTGCCGAGACCACCGGAGTTCAGCCAGGTGCGAGGATTCTCGTAGTCGACGAACTGCGCAGCCCACATCTGGTGCTGCCCCACGCCGGCAACATAGATAGCTTCCGGCCCGACGGTCTTCGACAGCGTTTCAATAACATACTGCGGAGCGAGCTTGCCATTGGGCTGCTCATCATAGCCGCGGGGGAAGTCCTGCTTCAGCTTGCGCAGGTAGTTCAGCCAGCCCGCGGTAGCGGGCTTCTTCAGGTCCAGGTTACGCATCGCCTGATGGAGAGCTGCAAGTACTTCCCTAGCGTCTCCGACAATCGGGACATTAGCTTCGCGGATCTTGCCGATCTCTGCCGGGTCGATGTCGGCGTGGATGACTTTCGCATCGGGCGCGAAACTCTCCACGTGACCGGTGACGCGATCGTCGAAGCGGGCGCCGATGGTGATCAGCAGGTCGGAACGCTGCAGCGCTGCCACCGCCGGAACACTTCCGTGCATGCCCGGCATGCCCATGTACAGCGGGTGCGAGGCCGGGAAGCTACCCAGTGCCATAAGAGTCGTGACGACTGGGATGTCGTTCGCCTCTGCAAATTCCAGCAGCTCCGCGTGAGCCTCTGCCTTAATAACGCCACCGCCGATGTACAGCGTCGGGCGCTTTGCAGCGCTGATCATCCGCACAGCTTCCTCGATCTGCCGCGGGTGTGGGCTGGTGACTGGCCGGTAGCCGGGCAGCTCATACGTCGGTGGCCAGCTGAAAGCCAATTCTGCGTTCTGCACATCCTTTGGGATATCCACCAACACCGCACCCGGGCGGCCAGTGGAGGCTACATGGAAGGCCTCCGCGATGGCGCCAGGGATGTCCTCCGGGCAAGTCACCATGAAGTTGTGCTTGGTGATCGGCATGGTGACGCCGCGAATATCTGCCTCCTGGAAGGCGTCAGTACCCAGCAGCCCCTTACCCACCTGGCCAGTGATCGCAACCAGGGGAACAGAGTCCATGTTGGCGTCAGCGATGGGGGTTACCAGGTTCGTCGCACCCGGCCCGGACGTTGCGATGCACACGCCCACCCGGCCGGTAGCCTGCGCGTAGCCGGTGGCAGCGTGGCCTGCACCCTGCTCGTGGCGAACGAGGATATGGTTCAGCTTTTCGGAGTCGTAAAGAGCCTCGTAGAGCGGCAGCACGGCGCCGCCAGGCAGGCCGAATACTACGTCGGCACCTAGCTCTTCTAGCGAGCGCACCACGGCCTGTGCGCCGTTAATTCGCTCCGGCTGCTTGCCGCGGGGGTGCTTCGCCAAGGTGGCGGGGCTGGGTTGCGAGCGTGATGTGTGTGTCACGTTTTCCTTCGCTCCTTGAGTCCGTCCTGCCTTCAATTCTTTGCTCTTAGCTCCCGGAACGATTGGCGCACCTCTGGGTCGCCTACCGCCTCTAGGAAGCGAAAAGCCGAAAATCTACGGTGTGGAATCGCTTGTTCGGTTTGGATGTATGTCCTCCACACAACAAACAACAAAAGCCCCCAAGCAGCCGACCATGTGAGTCGGTTGTCGGGGGCGCCGTGTCGAGCTCGACGAGGAAGCTAGTGGCGCCCCTCGATAATGAGTACTCGTACTAGTTGCGTGGATTTCATGGCTCTAAATATAGCGCTTTCCAGCAAGACAGTCAAGCGTTTGACCACATGTTTCTCAAAGTATGGCGCCGTGATCTCACATATTGAACACCCTAAAACCGCCCCCGACCTGTGTTTCCCGGCGCCACGAGGCCGGCCGATCTCAAGCCAAAAACCGGCCTTTTGCCGACGACTGCCAGCTTCCCAACAGGCTCCCTGACTACGGTGGAATACCATGTTGAAGTTCTATGCTTTCCAACTCTGGGAATGGCTAGTCGTTCACGGCATTCCTTTGAGCGCATTGATAATTATCGCAATTTTGATCCCGCGCTTGGGTCGTTTGGCGATTCGCATTGTTAGCAGTCGATTTGACGAGGGCGAAGAGGCCACCAAGTCGCGCCTAGCTCTCGTCGGCGCACTGGTCTACGTATTGCAGGCAATTGCGTATTTCGCAATCATCATGCTCGGGCTAACCAATCTCGGCGTACCCGCAATGGGCGCCGCACTGCCAGCAACGGTGGTGTCGGCTGCTATTGGTTTCGGTGCACAGAACGTGATTGGCGATTTCCTCGCAGGCTTCTTCATCATCTCCGAGCGCCAATTCGGTGTGGGCGACTTCGTCGCCTTCGACGGAACATCCAGCAACATTTCCGGCACCGTCGTCGGGCTGACATTGCGTGCCACGAAGGTTCGCACGGCTTCCGGCGAGGTCGTAACCATCCCCAACGGCTCAGCCGGTGTAATTACCAACTACTCCCAAGACTGGTCGCGCGCGGTGGTCGACCTGGCCGTTCCTCTGCAGCCGGGCGAGTCCATGTCGAAGCTAACGCAACGCGTCGAAACGACTGCAGGTCGCGCTTTGGAAGACGAATCGATTGCCGACGACGTGACGGGCGAATTAGAAGTTTTGCCCGCCACGGATATTGTCGCCCCCACCGCTGCTGGGCAGCCGTGGCAGGTGAACTTTCGTGTGATGGTCGTTGTGAACCCAGCGCGCCAATGGGCAGTGGAACGTGTTCTGCGGTCGGCGCTGGTCAACGTGTTCTGGGATCGCTACGACATGCCACGGGCGTTCCTCGGCGGTGCTGAAGCTCCCTCCACCGACCCCCGTAAGGCCGTAGCGGCAGAGCACGCGCTGGCTCCAACGGAAGTCTTGCCCGCTCAGCACTCCCACGCCGCCGCAAGCGACGCGGCTAAGGCAGAGCAAGGATCTACTCAATCCACAGTTAATAACCCGCTTCATCCCGCTTCGAAGGACGACGGTCCGGGAGTCAAGCCGCTTGATAGCGACGGTACCCTTGGCCGTACGCGAGGCGCACACGCTGGCCAGGTCACCTCGGACGGAACAGTCGCTGATACAGCCGCTAAAGGCAGCGCACATGATGCGGACATTGCCGCCGAGGCAACCGATGATAAGACAGGCTACGAAGAGCCATCCGAGTTCACGGGCATTTGGCGCAACGCTGAGTACAAGTCGAAGTTTAAGAGGCTAATGAGCATCGGAGGCCGTACCCGCCCATCAACGACGGGTCTGATCTTGGCACTGCTTCTGGTCGGCGGGTTGGCCTTGGCGTCGTCCAACCCGGAGGGTGGCGACACCGGATGGCTTTCCCCGGATTATTGGCGCGATCGCCAACCCAAGAGCGAATCGACAGTGGATCCAAAGGCAAATGAGACGTCCGACTCCGATGCAACGGGCGAGAGCGCAACCGCCGATAACGCAACAGAAAGCAATGCCACGGACGGAAATGTCGCGGACAGCAGCGTGACAGACCGCAATGTGACAGACGGCAATGCCAACGAAAACAACTCCGAAGCAGGCGGAAACAGTCAAAGTGTAGACGGCGGCTCCTCCGGAAGCACCGCCGAAACATCCGCTGGTAATCCCAATAGACAAAACGGACAGGCGCGCACGAGTGCACCTGCTAATGGCGGGCAAAGCGCAACGCAAAACCCTAATGCGCAGAACGAGCCCAATGCGACCGACACCGCCCGCGGCTGATTAAATGACATACATGAGCTCGAAGGTTTTCCACCCCAGCCGTGAACACATCCTCGGCGGGATCGTCATGTTCCTGATCTGCCTACTTTTCACGGGCTATAAGGTCGCCTGGTTTTTCTGGGTTCCACTGGTGCCGCTAGTGTTTATTCTGTGGACTTTGCGAGTGCGCACCACCGTCACCGACAAAGCCATCACCACGCGCTACCTCTTCCGCGCAGGCAAAACCATGCAGTGGGAAGACTTCCGGGCGCTGCGCTTTAACCGAGCCGGACGCGCCTACGCAGTGGACAAGCAGGAAAATAACTTCTGGCTTCCCGGTATTACTTTCAACTCCCTTATCGACCTACACAAGGTAAGTGGCGGACGTATCCCCGACCCTGTCACCCCAGCGCGCGAAGCGACGGAAGACAAGATTCAGGTGGTCAACAAAGACGGATACGCCGTACTCATGGACAAGGACGAGTACAAGGAGTACGAAAAGCAGCGCCGCCGCGAAGCGGGAGTGGAAACAGAAGCTGAAGTACCGGAAGGCAGCTCCAAGCAAGGAAACGCCGAGCGCAACACTGAAACTAGCGAATAGCGCAAACCAAAATCAGCAGTTGCGCACGGTGGCCAGTCGAAAACTGCTAAAAACAGAACAGACCTTCAACGACGAAGACGAGAACCGAGAACAGCATGAATGCCATCCCCTTGAGATCCACCGTCACCACCCAAGGCCGTAACGCCGCAGGCGCTCGCGCCCTATGGCGTGCCACGGGCATGACGGACAAGGACTTCGAGAAGCCCATCATCGCCATCGCGAACTCTTATACACAATTTGTCCCGGGGCACGTGCACCTGAAAGACGTTGGCGAAATCGTCGCCGACGCCATCCGCGAGGCAGGCGGTGTGCCCCGCGAGTTCAACACCATTGCCGTAGACGATGGCATTGCCATGGGGCACGCGGGCATGCTCTATTCGCTGCCAAGCCGCGAAGTGATTTCTGATGCCGTGGAGTACATGGTCAACGGCCACGCAGCCGATGCGCTAGTTTGCATCTCCAACTGCGACAAGATCACACCTGGCATGCTGAACGCCGCCATGCGTCTGAACATCCCGGTGGTTTTCGTTTCCGGTGGGCCGATGGAGGCAGGCAAGGCTGTGGCTGTCGATGGCGTCGTGCAAGCTCCGACGGACCTCATTACCGCCATCTCGGCCTCTGCTTCTGACAAGGTTGATGCGCAGTCTCTGTTGGAAGTTGAGTCAGCCGCCTGTCCGACGTGTGGATCCTGCTCCGGCATGTTCACCGCCAACTCGATGAACTGCCTGACCGAGGCACTGGGGCTTTCGCTACCGGGCAATGGTTCCACACTGGCTACCCACGCCAAGCGCCGTGACCTGTTCACCAAGGCTGGCACGACCATCGTCGAACTCTGCCGCCGCTACTACGGCGAAGGTGACGCCTCCGTCCTGCCGCGCAACATTGCGACTCGCGAAGCGTTTGAAAACGCCATGGCACTGGACATGGCAATGGGCGGATCTTCGAACACCGTGTTGCACATCTTGGCAGCTGCCCAGGAGGGCGAAGTTGATTTCGACCTCCACTCCATCGACCAGCTTTCCCGCGAGGTTCCCTGCCTGTCGAAGGTTTCCCCGAACTCCGATTACCACATGGAGGACGTCCACCGCGGAGGCGGAATCCCCGCCATTCTGGGCGAGCTCTATCGTGCCGGCAAACTGAACGAAGGCGTCCACTCCGTCCACTCCGCCACGCTGAAGGAGTGGCTGCTGGCCTGGGATATCCGCTCTGGCGCCGCCACAGAAGAAGCCATCGAGTTGTTCCATGCTGCCCCCGGTGGGGTCCGCACGACCGAGCCATTCAGCACAGAGAACCGTTGGTCCAGCCTGGATACCGACGCAGAAGGTGGCGTCATCCGCGATGTAGAGCACGCATACACCACGGACGGCGGATTGGTTATCCTGCGCGGCAACCTCGCCGAAGACGGTGCTGTGATCAAGTCCGCGGGTGTTGACCCGTCAATCTGGCACTTTGAAGGCACCGCGCTGGTTGTTGAATCTCAAGAAGAAGCCGTACGTGTGATCCTGGACAAGAAGGTCAAGCCCGGACACGTGGTAGTCGTCCGCTATGAGGGGCCTGCCGGTGGGCCGGGAATGCAAGAGATGCTGCACCCGACTGCGTTCCTCAAGGGCGCTGGCCTGGGCAAGGAATGTGCACTGATCACCGACGGACGCTTCTCCGGTGGTACGTCTGGCCTGTCCGTCGGCCACATCTCCCCCGAGGCTGCGCACGGCGGACTGATCGGTCTGGTCCGCGATGGCGATCCCATCACGATCGACGTCCACGAACGTCGCCTCGAGTTGAACATCTCCGATGCTGAGATCGAGCAGCGCCGTGCCGAGATGGAGGCCTCCGACAAGCCCTGGACCCCCACCACCCGCCAGCGAAAGGTCACCAAGGCACTGCGCGCGTATGCCGCCATGGCAACTTCCGCAGACCGCGGAGCCGTCCGCGAAGTCAGGTAGTGCCCTGCCGGCAGCCATTGTGGCGTCCGTAGACTGGGAAGTATGCAAGATTCCACCTCCCAGTCCCCCGCACACAACGCAACAGATGGTGGCAGCACGGATGGCATGATCCGCGTCCGCGACGCGCATCTGCGAAATCTCAAACATCAGAACGTTGAGCTTCCGCGCAATGCGCTTGTGGCAGTGACGGGTGTTTCTGGATCGGGGAAATCTTCACTTGCGTTTGGAACGCTGCATGGGGAGGCACAACGCCGGTATCTGGAATCGGTCGCACCGTTCGCACGGAGATTGATCGGTGGAGCGGTGGATCCGCGGGTCGGTTCCGTGGAGGGGCTACCACCGACGGTCGCTTTGCAACAAGGCGCATCCGCGGGAGGGGCGCGCTCGACGGTAGGAACGGTATCGAACCTGTCGAATACGATCCGTCTGCTGTACTCCCGATGCGGGGAGTATCCGTCGACGTTGCGGAAGCGCCGTGGCCGGCTGGATTCTGATTGCTTCTCTCCTAACACCACGGTCGGTATGTGTCCGGAGTGCCAAGGCACTGGAGTGGTGCATGAGCCGACGGAGGAATCGATGGTTCCGGATCCGTCGCTCAGCATCGACGAGGGCGCCATCGCAGCCTGGCCGGGTGCCTGGTTGGGTAAGAACTTCCACGATATCGTGGCGGAACTTGGATTTCCGATGGATATTCCCTGGCGTGACATCCCGCGTGCCGACCGAGATTGGATTCTCTTCACCGATGAGCGCCCCGTCGTGACAATCCATCCACATCGCGGGGCGGATCAGATTCAGCGAACATATGAAGGAACCTGGCGTTCGGTGGCCTCCTATCTGCGGAAGACATTGGCCGAAACAGGATCCGATTCCACGCGCCGGCGGGTGCTATCGTTTATGCGCTCGTCACGCTGCGGCACATGCAAAGGGCGTCGGCTAAATACCGAGGCGCTTTCCGTTAACTATCTCGACTACCCCATCGATAGCCTCGGAGCACTTCCTTTAGAGGAGGTGGTAGAGCATTTCATAGAGCGTCGAGCCGACCTCCCAAACACATCCGAATCCCCCAACGGCGCAGCCGCTGAAGCCGAGAGGATCCTGCTGGATCAGGCAATTCCCACATTACAGTCGGTGGTGGATTTGGGGCTCGGACATCTCAGCCTGGATCGAGCGACGGCGACGCTGTCAGCGGGCGAGCTGCAGCGACTCCGATTGGCGTCTCAATTGCGCTCGGGACTCTTCGGCGTGGCCTATGTACTGGATGAGCCCTCTGCGGGGCTGCACCCCGAAGAACGCCGCGCAGTGTCGAAACTTATCCGCAGGTTCCTGGACGCGGGCAACAGTGTCCTTCTCGTTGAGCACGATATGCACCTAGTTGCAGAAGCCGACTGGGTTGTCGACGTCGGTCCTGGTGCAGGCGAACTCGGCGGCGAGGTGCTCTACTCCGGCCCCGTCAGTCCTACAACGGGACAGCGCGGACTGGCCGAGATGGATTGCCCCACCGGACGAGCACTCTCCGCCGGGCCTTTGGAGCTGACCAGCGACTCTAAGGCTCGCACCCCTTCCGGGTCGCTCGTACTCCGGGACATCAACCAGCGCACCCTGGACAATCTCACCGTAACTATCGGCCTCGGCACGTTCACCGCTTTCACGGGCGTATCCGGTTCCGGCAAATCCACCCTCCTCCAGGTTCTCGCCAGTACTCTACGCGAACAAGTCAAGACTGCCGTGAACGATGGAGACGTGGAATCGAAGGGCAAGAACAGTAGTGGTGAAAGCCATGGTGTCGACCGGCTAGTACAAATCTCTCAGAAGCCCATCGGCAGGACTCCTCGCTCTTGCCTTGCAACCTATACCGGGCTATTCGACCGCGTTCGGAAATTGTTCTCCCAGACCCGCGAGGCGAAGCAGCGCGGGTGGACGGTCTCCCGGTTCTCCTACAACGTCACCCAAGGGAGGTGCCCGACTTGCAGCGGCGAAGGGCAGATCGAGATCGAGTTGGTCTTCCTGCCCGGCAGCTATGCTCCTTGTCCAGACTGCCACGGTGCACGATACAACGCGGAGACACTCGAAGTGACGTGGAACGGGAGGACGATCGCGGATGTACTGGGGCTGACGGTCGCCGAAGCCAAAGACGTTTTCGCGAACGAAGAGCCGATCGCTCGCGCTTTGCAAGCGCTATCTGCTGTGGGTTTGGATTATTTGCGGCTCGGCCAGCCGGCGACGGAGCTATCCGGTGGCGAAGCTCAACGGATCAAGCTGGCGACCGAGCTGCAGCGTGCGCAGCGTGGGCACACCGTGTATCTCATGGACGAACCGACCACTGGATTGCACCCCGCGGACGTAGACCTGCTGGTGGCAGAGATGCAGCGCTTAGTCGACAACGGGAACACGGTGGTGATTGTGGAACACGACATGCGCGTTGTCGCCCAGGCAGACCGAGTGATTGAAATGGGACCAGGTGCAGGCGCGCGCGGAGGGCAAGTTGTGGCAGATGGAAGCCCCGCCGCAGTGGCCCAAACGGACACCGCGACGGGGCGGATACTGGCCGAGCGCAGTTGAATGCTACGACGACAGAAGAACGTTCCCTAGTTGAACGGGTTACCTCCGCCGACCGCGAGCCAGAGACCAGCAGTCGCCGCCACTGCAACCACGAAGAAGATCCACGCCGAGGCTAGTGGACGAGTTGCCCATCCTCGGCTGCGATCAAGACTGATACGGCCAGGACCGACGAAAATAAGGCTGATCGAAACCACTGTCAGAACGACCCATAGCTGGATATAAGGGCTCATTCCATATGGCCAAAGGGATCCTTGGAAGTTGTTGAGGTTGTGGAATGCCATGAAACCTGCAACCACCGTAGCCAGCGCCGCACCGAACGGTGTGAGTAGACCAAGCAACAGCAGTCCACCGGCTACAACCTGCGCTACTGGGATGCCGATAGCCAGGATGTCCGCGAAGTTGTAGTTCTCCAGCTGGGTCTGGAAGACATCCACGCCGGGGTCTCCGCCGAAGGAGAATAGCGTCTGCAGTCCACGAACTAGCAGGTATGCGCCTAACGCTGCCCGAAGCACGAAGAGGCCAAAGCTTGTGGTTCCGCGCTTCGCGGTTGCAGAAGCGTCTTCCGTGGGCGTCCCCACAGTGTCACCTGGCTCTGCGGTGTTCTGCGTTCCAACCGCTGCCGGTGCCCCAACGGCTGCGGGCGCCACAACAGTCTCAGGCGCAGTAGTGCTCTCTGGAGCAGCTGCGGTCTCAGGCGCAGCAACTGCGGATCTCTCCGTTTCCTCGGGTGCGACGCCGGCCTCTAGTGGGCGCTTCTCCTCAGGCAAGGACTGGTTGCTAGCTCCCGAATCTGGATACTGCGCGACGTCGGAATCATCGATCTTGTCCCAGCGATCCTCCGCAGTCGTACTAGCGGCGCCAGTGGCGCTTGCCGCGCCAGCTGTGCCGACTGCGGTGGATTTGGTGGGAGCGTCAAGGTTAGTCAGATCTACGTCAGAATCCTTGGACTCAGCGGGAGCAAGTTCCGCTGCCCTGCTCTCAATTCGCTGGGGCCGGGCGCGACCAGCCAAGGCGTAGATATCCCGCTTCGCGGGTTTAGGCTTACCTTCCGCGGCTGATTCTGGAGCTGGCGCAGCCTCAGCTCCAGGCTCTTCCTCAACTTCGCTCGGCTTCTCAATTTTCGTCGAACCAGCTGAGGGCTCGTCTGCAGCAGGCTCCTCAGCGGCGGGCTCATTCGCTTCACGACGGTAGACCGGCACGTCGATGTCATTGTGCATGTCATCCGCCAGATCGTCATCTGGACTAGTGGGCCTAGGGTTGTTTGGCTTCGCGTTGTTATTCACGCCACCCAGACTATTCCGACCTTTAGAGCTTGTGGGGGAGGTCACTCGGCATGTCTCGGACGCTTAAATAGCAGCAGCCCGCTTTGCTGCCCCTTTAGCTGAGCTTCTTGGCAATAAGTTGGTTCACCTGAGCAGGGTCAGCCTTGCCCTTAGTGGCCTTCATCACGGCGCCGACAATCGCACCAGTGACCTTCTTGTTGCCTGCGCGGTATTTCTCCACGATGTCGGGGTTGGCAGCAAGTGCCTCATCGACGGCAGCTTCGATGGCGCCGTCATCGCGGACAACTTCCAAACCACGAGCGTTTACGACCTCATCGACGTCGCCTTCACCGGCTAGTACGCCGTCCACGGCCTGGCGCGCAAGCTTGGTGGTCAGCTTGCCCTCATTTACCAATGACGCCACCCGCGCCACCTGGGCTGGCGTGATGTCTAGCGCAGACAGTTCCACGCCCTGTTCGTTTGCCTTTCCTGCGAGGTAGGAGACCCACCAGGAACGCGCCTCATCGGGCTTGGCTCCCGCTTCGACGGTGTCGATGACGAGATCGAGGGCACCGGCGTTGACCAGGTCTCGCATCTCTTCGTCCTTCAGTCCCCATTCCTTTTGAATGCGGGCACGGCGAATCCACGGCATTTCCGGCAAGGTGGAGCGAATCTCCTCCACCCATTCGGCGGGCGCCAGTACGGGTGGTAGATCCGGGTCGTTGAAGTAACGATAATCCGCCATGGTCTCCTTCGGGCGCCCCTTGGAGGTGGTTCCGTCGGTTTCCTGGTAGTGGCGGGTTTCCTGCACGATCTCCACGTCGTTGACAAGGCATGCTGCCTGACGCTGCATTTCAAAGCGCACTGCCTGCTCAACGGACTTCAGGGAGTTGATGTTCTTCGTCTCGGTGCGCGTGCCATATTCAGTGGTTCCCACGGGACGCAGCGACAGGTTCGAGTCGACGCGCATGGAGCCCTGATCCATGCGCGCATCGGAGACACCCAGGGCCTTCACGAGATCGCGCAGCGCAGAGACGTATGCCTTCGCAACCTCGGGAGCGCGTTCGCCGGCGCCTTCGATCGGCTTGGTCACGATCTCAATCAGCGGCACTCCGGCGCGGTTGCAGTCTACGAGGGAGGCGGTTGCGCCATGGATGCGACCGTCGGCACCGCCGAGGTGCGTCAGCTTGCCGGTGTCCTCCTCCATGTGAGCGCGTTCAATCTCCACGCGCCATTCGGATCCGTCTTCCAGGACAACATCCAGGTACCCGTCGTAGGCGATCGGCTCGTCATACTGGGAAATCTGGTAGTTCTTCGGCTGGTCCGGGTAGAAGTAGTTCTTCCGCGCGAAGCGAGACTTCGGAGCAATCTTGCAGTTCAGTGCCAGGCCAATCTTGATTGCCCATTCCACGCCCAGCTTGTTCACTACCGGCAGCGCACCCGGCAGGCCAAGGCTGCACGGGTCAACGTTGCTGTTAGGTGCATCGCCGAACTCTGCGGAAGAGGTGGAGAACATCTTCGTCTTCGTTGCGAGTTCGACGTGGACTTCCATGCCCATTACCGGGTCGAAGCGCTCCAGCACTTCGTCGAAGTCCATCACATCATCGGAGTAATCGTAGACAGGCGCAGTCATGCCAGCCATCTTAATACGTCCCCGCTGCTGTGTGTCGTTGGGGTCGCTACCGCTGGGCGTCCTTGGGCGCTGCCCGCCCGGGTGGCAACCAGGTGACGCGTCCGCTTACCCGCGCCATCCTCCCTCGGTTTGGCTGTCCATTTACTCCGTTGTGGTACGGGCATAAGAGCGACATGTTCTCGGGGTTCGTTTCCCCTCCTCGTGCAAATTCCTGAAGGTGGTGTACTTGGCATTCACTCGCAGGACGCCCACACCCCGGCCAGGCACATTGCGTCGTTTCGGCTTCCAGCATTCGGCGCTGCTTTTGTGACGCCAACCGCCTCACCCGATATAGGTTCACCGGTCCTTGCTCCGCCGATATCAGAGTTATGTAATCCCCATTCCTCAATTCAACGCCGTTCATTTCAACGCCGCTCAACTCGGAGGCGCCCAACTCGGCGGCGCTCACTTCAACGGCATGCGGCTCTACCCCGCTGGCTTCTGCGAGGCGTCGGGCGACGTATTCCGCTCCGGTGAGGACTGCTCCATTGGTCGCACGTAATTCCACTTCATCGCCCTGACCGCTAAGCACCTGCATGTATTCGTCTAGTCCGACGACAACATTGGTGGTCAGCGTGCTGCGCTGAATGGTTCGATTCTCGGTTAACCATGCCAATGGGTCTAGGCGTGCAGACTCCCAGATCTCCGACATTTCGTGTGCCGGACCGGTGAACTGGATGGTGGTCTTCGTTCCGTGGAGGATGCGACGTCCGCCATCGTCTGGCACTCGTGGCCCTTGCATGCGGCGTCGAAGCTGTGTGGCGCGGCGAGAGATCGCCGTCAGGTCTCCGGCTGTGTTGCACAGTTGCTCCGTGAAGACGTAGCGATGTTTGATACCCAATGTGCGCGCCCGCTCGGCAATGAGCATCAGCACGTCCAGGCCGTGACGATTGCGGCGCGCAGCTTCCAGCGCGCGCTTCTTGTAACGCGAATACGCCGGCCCGGAGAAGTGCTCCGCTGCCCGCGCCACTCTCCTAGCGAGTTCTTTTTCCAAGGGCAGCTGCTCGGCAGGAACGCCAAAGGCTTCGCTCAGCAGATCAGCGCCGTGGCGCTGGGCCGCTGCCACTTGGCGCTGAAGCTCCCCGAGCTGCCGCAGTTTTTCCATAGCGCCAACGCTAAAACATCGCGCCTTTTCTCGCCCCGCCGCCGGAAACTCCCTGTGGATAACTCTCACCGAAAAAACGGTTTTCCACAGGGAAAACAATTCTCCCTTGACAGGCGCCCGACTCCTATGCCTTGCCGTCCGCTCTAGTGGATGGCGCGGTGTGTCACTACCCGAACAGGGAACGTGCCGTCTCGTAGCGCTTCTCGGGAACTTCCTTCAACGTTCCGACGGCTTCTTCAAAGTCAATCAGATCAATGTCGCCGCCCTTAAGCGCCACGACCTTGCCGAAATCGCCGTTGATTGCAGCCTTGGTGGCGTTCACGGCAAAGCGCGTTGCCAGTACGCGGTCGAACGCAGTGGGCGTACCGCCGCGCTGGATGTGTCCGAGGACGGTGGAACGCACGTCGGTATCCAACCGGTTCTCGATCTCCTTGGCAATCAATGCCGACATGTTCTGGAACTTCTCGTGGCCGAACTGATCCACTTCACGCTCCGCAACCTCCAGGGTGCCTTCCTTCGGCAGCGCTCCCTCGGCGACAACGATGATGCCGTATTTCTCCCCCAGCTGGAAGCGGCGTGCCATGCGACGGCAGACGTCATCAATGTCGAATGGAAACTCCGGAATGAGGATCTCGTGCGCACCGCCGGCCATGCCCGCGTGCAACGCAATCCAGCCAACGTGGCGGCCCATGACCTCCACGATCATCACGCGATCGTGTGATTCAGCGGTAGTGTGTAGGCGATCAATGGCGTCGGTCGCGACGGCGACGGCAGTGTCAAAACCAAAGGTGTAATCCGTGCCGTTGACATCGTTGTCAATGGTTTTCGGCACGCCGATCACCGGGACTCCGTTGTCATGCAGGAAGCGCGCACCCTTTAGGGTTCCCTCGCCACCGATGGGGATCAGAGCGTCGATGCCCGCGTCGGCGAGATTAGCCTTCACGCGGTCGATGCCTGCCATAAAGTCTTTCGGGTGCAGGCGACCGGTACCCAAGATGGTGCCTCCGCGGCGCAGAATACGATCGATGAAGTCGTCGTCATACAACTGCACACGACGATCTTCCAACAGTCCCTGCCAGCCGTCTTCAAAGCCAACGACGGTATGGCCTTCCCCTGCCGCCGTACGCACAATGCCTCGGATGACGGCGTTCAATCCTGGGCAGTCTCCACCACTGGTCAAGGTCGCAATACGCATGCTTCAAAGTTTAGCGATATGGCGTCGGATCTGCCGGACGGCAAGGGAATGTACGCCTATGGACGCCTACGCGTCTCCGTGACTCGCCTCTTGCCGAGCCATGCTGGAAGCCAGTGCGCCGAGGATGAGCATGACTACCGCGGGTAGCAGTGATTCTCCGAAGGCTTGGGGGCCGACTACGCTAACGCGTGCTTGCACGACCGCGGCGATCACCGCAGCGCCGGTGACTGCACCGAGCTGCCTGGTGGCGTTGTACATTCCGGAGCCCGCGCCGGCGAACTGCGGCGGCAGGTCTCGCAGTGTGGCGGTGGAGTTCGGCGCCCAGACAAAAGCATTGCCAAAGCCCAGGATCACGAATGATCCGATGATCATCCACAGCGGGCGCTCGGGTCGCATGGACAGCGCCAGCGCGGCCACTCCAATGGCCATCAAGCAGAACCCCAACACGGCGAAACGCCGGGGATCGTAGCGGTCAACAAGCCTGCCGACGAATGGCGCCATCACCCCCGCGATGATGGCCATGGGAGTTACAACGAAGGAGGCTTTCATTGGACCGAAGCGATGGACTTCCTGCAGGAACAACATCACCGGAACCATCATGCCGGCGATGGTGAACCCCATAGTGAAAATCGAAGCGTTACCGAAGGCAAAATGGCGACGGGTAAACAGCGCGATGGGTACCAACGCGCTGCCCGCGGACAGGCAGGATTGCAGCCAGACAAAGGCGATCATCATCGCCACGCCGCCGACCAGCAGCGCCCAAATCCACGGAGCCCAGCCGGCGGGGTCGCCTTCCTGGATGCCGTAGATCACCATCGTCATCGCCACCATGGAAAGCAGGATCGACGGCACATTAATGCGGTCGCGCGTCGGCCGGAAGCGCGGCACCCACCGGGCAACCATTACTACGGACAGCACGCCGATCGGCACATTGATAAAGAACACCCAGTGCCACGTGGCGTACTCCGTAATGAAGCCGCCGAGCAGCGGCCCGGCGAGCGTGGAAATTCCTGCCGTCGCACCCCAGATACCCAATGCTGCGCCGCGCTTGTCGCGCGGGAAGATACGGTTGATCACGCTCATGGTCTGCGGTGTCAAAAGTGACCCGCCGATACCCTGCACGGCGCGGGCGGCAATCAGCATTTCGATACTGCCCGCCAGGCCGCAGGCCAATGACGAGAGGGTGAAGATCGTCATGCCCGCTATATATAGGTTCTTTGGCCCGAAGCGGTCGCCTAGCCGGCCGGTGACCATCAGGGGCACTGCGAATGTCAACAAATAAGCGCTGGTGACCCACAGCACCTGCCCGTAGTCGGCATGCAGGTCTACTTGGAATGCTGGCGTGGCGACGGCCACGATCGTCTGATCCAGCAGGATCATGAAAAACCCGATACACAACGCCACGAGGGCGCGCCACGCCTGTGACAGCGGCAGAGGCAGTGCGGGATAGGTTTCTTCTGCAGAGCGAGTGCGGTGTGTGGGTGGGAGCTGCTGTGCGTTCACTTACAGTGAGTCTACTGCCGCCCTCAAAGCAGACAAACTTGTTTGAAACTCCGGCATGAGCGGCAGCTCCTCCAACCGGTCAATGGGTTGCCACAGCAGCTCCAGCGATTCGGCGGTCGGATGAAGTTCCAGGTGCTCGGCGCAGGTGGCTAGGACAGTGGTGTACGTCCACTCAGTGATCTCCGGGTTGACGTACTGCCACCAGAACGTGCCTCCGAGTCCGAAGATGCCGTGAGCCTCCAAGTCGGCGTCCAGGCTAGGGTGCCGAACCGGAAAGTCCTGCAGGGCTTGGCGGGGATCCCCGTTGCGCTCGATGATCTTTTCAATCCCCGCAAAGAGGTGCCGTTCTTCTTCGCGAACTGGAAGGCGGCAGTACGCCTTCTTGACAGGCACGGTCGAGGTCACGATTTCTTGGTGGACCTTTATTGCTGACGCCCCCACGCCTGTTTCTTCCCACGTTTCTCGTAGGGCGCCGTCGGTGGGTGACTCGCCGACGTCGATCGCTCCCCCAGGCAGAGCCCAGGTTCCGCCACGGTTCGTCCACTTGGCGCGGTGCTGCATCAGAACGTGGCGGTCGTCAGTGACGAGAAACAGCCCCGCGGCGCCGAGCACACCCCAGCGGCGGGAGCCGTCGGGGTCTTCGACGAAACCATCGCCTGTGTAAAGTTCGGGAAGCTTACCCATGACTCCCACCATACGCGTGCGGCTATGGGCGGATCCCGCCCCGCCAAAAAGCTAGCTAAAAGCTAGCTGAAAGCAAGCCGAAAGCTAGACGGCTAGCCGCCAGTCAATGGCCAGTTTCGGCGTGCTTAGGCACGCTTAGGCGCGGCCGGCTTCGAAAGCGGCGCCGACGCGGTACAGACGGTCGTCGCCATGTGCCGGGCCCATGATCTGCAGACCGGTCGGCAGGCCGGAATCGCTTGCAAAGCCACCGGGCACGGACATGCCGCATACACCCGCCAGGTTCAGCGGCAGGGTAAACAGGTCAAACATGTACATTGCCAACGGATCGTCGACCTTCTCCCCCAGCTTGAATGCGGTGGACGGGGTAACCGGTGCGACGATAGCGTCGACCTGCTCATAGGCCTTGGCGAAGTCCTGAGAGATCAGGTTACGTACGCGCTGCGCCTGCAGGTAGTACGCGTCGTAGTAGCCAACGGACAGGGCGTAGGTTCCCAGCATGATGCGGCGCTTCACCTCGGAGCCGAAGCCCTCGGCGCGGGTCAGGCTCATCACCTGGTCGGCGGAGCGGGTACCGTCGTCTCCCCGGCGCTGGCCGTAGCGCATGCCGTCGAAACGAGCCAGGTTGGAGCTGACCTCACAAGGCAGGATCAGGTAGTAGGCGTTCATGGCATGGTCGAAGTTCGGGCAATCAACTTCCACCAGTTCAGCGCCCTGAGACTTCAACTGTTCCAAGTTGGCGTGGTATGCCTCCAGCACGCCGGGCTGGAAAGCTTCAGCTCGCTCGAACTGCTTAACTACACCGAGCTTCACCCCATTGAGGTCTCCGGAAGCGCCCTGCTTTGCGGCCTCGACGACCGGTGCGACGGCGTGGGTGGAGGAGGTGGAGTCGTTGGCGTCATGCCCTGCAATAACCTCGTGCAGCAGCGCGGTGTCCAGTACCGTACGCGCCGTCGGGCCGCCCTGATCCAGAGAGGAAGCGCAAGCCACCAGGCCATAGCGGGAAACGGTGCCATAGGTGGGCTTCACGCCCACGGTGTTGGTCAGTGCGGCGGGTTGGCGGATCGAACCACCGGTGTCCGTGCCGATAGCTAGTGGAGCCATGCCTGCAGCCAGAGCTGCGGACGAGCCACCACCGGAGCCGCCCGGAGTGCGCTCCAGGTCGTAGGGGTTCTTGGTCGGACCGTATGCGGAGTTTTCCGTGGAGGAGCCCATGGCGAACTCGTCCATGTTGGTCTTGCCCAGGATCGGGATACCCGCTGCGCGCAGGCGCATGGTGACGGTCGCGTCATAGGGGCTCATGTAGCCCTCGAGCATCTTCGATGCACAGGTGGTCGGCGCGTCCATGGTGGTGAACACGTCCTTCAGCGCCAGCGGCACGCCCGCCAGCTTGCTGGTCGGCTGATCGCCTGCGGCCAGCGCCTCGTCGACATTCGCGGCTGCGGCGAGAGCCTCGTCGGGACCAACGTGCAGGAACGCGTTGATATCCCCGTCAATCTCACCGATGCGGTCCAGGTGAGCCTGGGTAACCTCCTGGGAGCTGATCTCGCGCGCGTGAATCTTCTCCGCCAATTCCGCGGCGGTCCAGGTGGTGAAGTCCGAGTCATCCCGGGAACCGACGATGTACTTGTTCTCAGCCATGAGTGTTCCTACAGTTCCTTATTTCTCTAACGTTCGTTGTTCTAACGGGTTCTAAACGGTCTGTTGGCGTTGTGGCTAGTCCGCGAGGATCTGCGGCACCTCGAAGCGCTGTTCGCTCTGCTTCGGAGCCTGGTCAAGTGCCTGCTCGGGCGTAAGGCTCGGAACGACCACGTCTTCACGCATGACGGCAACGTCGCCGTCAACGTTTTGGGTGGGGTGGCTCAATGGCTCAACGCCTTCGGTGTCCACCTTCCTGATCGCTGCAACGTGATCGACGATTCCATCGATCTGAGCTGCGTATTCATCCAACTCCTGTTCCCCTAGGTCCAGGCGAGCCAGGCGGGCCAGGTGGGCAACATCTTCGCGCGAAATCTCAGACATGGGTTCTACTCTAGCCAAGCCAACCTGCCCCCGTGGACTTCAGGTGGCGCTAGTATCGGTTCCATGTCTTTCCTCATGCGTGTCCGTATGCCTGATTCCCCCGGATCCCTTGGCTTGCTAGCCATGGCACTCGGGACTGTCGGCGGCGATATTCGCGGCGTGGATATCGTCGGACCAGCGGAGGATGATCCGGACTCCGTCATCGACGACATTGTCGTTTCCATCCCCTCGGGACATTTGCCGGATAGTCTCATCACCGCCACGCAGGAGCTCGATGGCTTCTATGTCGATTCGATCAGACCTTTTTCCGGCAAGATCGACCGACGTGGCCAGATTCAGATGCTGTCTGGAGTGGCGGAAAAGCGGCGTCAACTACAAGAAGCGCTAGAGATCATGATGCAGGATCTGCCGCGCTCCATGACGGCGGGCTGGGCGCTGGTGTTGGATACGTCGCCACGAACGCACCGGGTAGCTGCCTCCTCCGCCGCCCCGGAGGATAACGGGCTGGAACTCGACCACCCGCCACTAACCGAGGCCCGCGTGTTGAACCCAGAGCGCGAGGATTGGATTCCCGAGAACTGGGTTGTGATGGAGTCCGCGTTGGCGGGAACGCCAATCAAGGGAACTGACTTACTGCTCATAGTCGGCCGCCCGGGCGGGCCGGACTTTCTACTTAGCGAGGTAGAACACCTGCGGCAGCTCGGCGCTATCTTTGGGGCGTTCTTTAGTTAGCCACTGTCTTTAGTTAGCCACTGTGCCTGCCGGCAGCCCGCCGGCACTATTGGCTGCGGATAAAGAAGTTATACGCCGGGCTATCCGTCACATCGGTCGCGTGGTATCCCAGCTGCTGCAGGTGTGCTTGGAACTCGATATCGCCGGATACGCCCTCAAACGCCGCCAGCACGCGACCGTAGTCCATGCCGAAACTGCGGTAGTGGAAGCCGGTGATATTCCAACGGGTTCCCAACACTTCCAGGAAGCGCAGTAGTGCGCCGGGGTGCTCGGGGAATTCAAAACTATACGCGGTCTCGTCAACGCGCTGACCGGGTGTGCCTCCGATCATGTAGCGCACGTGTTCCTTGGCGACGTCATCGTCGGAGAGGTCGACCACTCCATAACCTGCGCTGCTGAGATCCGCGGCGATGCCCTTGCGCTCCTCCTCGCCGTTTTTCAGTTTGACGCCCACAAAGATTCGGGCTGGTTCTTCCCCACCACGCTGGCCGACTCGGTAGCTGAACTCTGTGACGGAACGCTGGCCGAGGATCTTGCAGAACTCGAGGAACGCACCTTCGCACTCGGGAATTGTCACGCCGAAGATGCCCTCGCCACCCTCACCGATTTCCGCACGCTCGGAGACATAGCGCAGGGAGTGGAAGTTCACATTCGCACCGGAGAGGACGTGAGCCAGGGTTTCGTCTTGAATTTTGTGGGTAGCAACATAGCGCTTCAGCCCCGCCAGGGCGACGGCGCCGGCGGGTTCGGCGATGGCTCGCGTGTCGTCGAAGATGTCCTTGATGGCGGCACTGATCTCGTCGGAGCTTACGGTGATCACGTCATCGAGGTAGTCGCGGCAGAGGCGGAATGTCTCTGCGCCGATTTGTTTGACGGCTACGCCTTCGGCGAAGAGGCTGACGTGGTCGAGGGCAACGGGTTGGTCTGCTGCGAGGGCTTGGGTGAGGCAGGCGGATTCCTCCGGCTCCACTCCGATGACCTGAATTTTGGGGTTCAGTTCTTTGAGAAGCACGGCTACGCCCGCTGCCAAACCACCACCGCCGACCTGTACGAACACGCGGTCAACGTCCGGTCGGGATTGGAAGATTTCGAGACCAGCGGTTCCTTGCCCGGAGATGACCGCCTCGTCGTCGAACGGGGCGACCCAGACCATGCCCTCCTGGTCGGACAGTTCCATGGCCTTTGCCTTGGCTTCGTCGAAGTTAGCGCCGTGTAACAGTACTTCCCCACCGAAGCTGCGCACTGCGTCGATTTTGATGCTGGGGGTGACCTCCGGCATCACAATGACAGTGCGGATTCCCAGTTCCGTGCCGGATAGTGCCACGCCCTGTGCATGGTTTCCGGCGGAGGCGGCGACGACTCCGCGGCGGCGCTCTTCTTCCGTGAGCTGTGCCATGCGGTTGAATGCGCCGCGGATCTTGAAGCTATGCACGGGCTGCAAGTCTTCGCGCTTGACCAGAATTTCGTTCCCACTGCGCTTCGACAGCGCGTCCATGTACTCAAGCGGGGTGTTTTTGGCCACGCGGTACACGGGTGCGGAAACGATCTTCTTCAGATAGTCCGCGCCGGTGGCAGCAGATTCCATGGCAGCGGGGGCTTGTGAAGCTTCATGTGACATGCGCTTCAGTATAGCCCTGCCGGTGATCCCCCTTACACGGCAGTGCCCGTCCACCGCACCTCTGCGGCAGACGGGTTTGCACGACTGCAGTTACTGCTGACGGTAGTCGTCCAGGTTTACCTGCGGGGTCGGCTGCAGGTGATCCGTAGCTGGGTTCTTCACCGACGGGTACTTCAGGTCGACGCTGTGGTCTTCGTCAGTCTCCACATATGGATCCTCGCCGTTAAGCACGCGCTTGACCTGTTCCTTATCCACGGTGTGAGTCCACTTGCCAACCAGCAGAGTGGCCACTGCGTTACCGGAGAAGTTGGTCAGGGCGCGGGCCTCAGACATGAAGCGGTCGATGCCAGCGATGATGTCCACGCCGTCCAACAGCTCCGGACGGTGCGATTGCAGACCGACAGCCAGGGTTGCGATACCCGCGCCGGACACACCCGCGGCACCCTTGGAGGCGATAATCATGAAGATCAGCAAGCTGATCTGATCCCCCATGCTCAGGTGCACGTTCATGGCGTCCGAAATAAAGATGGCTGACATGGTCAGATAAATCGCGGTGCCGTCCAGGTTGAAGGAGTAGCCCGTCGGCACGACGATTCCGACCGTGGACTTGTCCACGCCGACGTGTTCCATCTTGCGCATCAGGTTCGGCAGCGCGGACTCAGAGGAGCTGGTAGCGAAGATAAGCAGGTACTCGCGCCCCAGGTACTTCACCAGCTTGAAAATATTGAATCCAGTGAAGACTCGCAAGATGGTTCCCAGGATCACGAAGATGAAGATGATGCAGGTGATGTAGAAACCTAGGATCAAGATACCGAGCTGCAGCACTGCCTTAATACCAGTGCCGCCGACTACGCCAGCCATCGCACCAAACGCGCCGATCGGGGCCAGCCACAGGATCCAGGACAGGATCTTGAAGACCAGCTTCTGCAGAGCGGCCACGAAGCCCAGGATCGGCTCGCCGGCCTTGCCCATGGATTGCGTTGCGAAGCCGACCAACAGGGCGATTAGCAGTACCTGCAGAATCTTGCCTGAGGTGAAGGCGCTGAAGAAGGTTTCAGGAATGATGCTTTGCACGAACCCGGTCTCTTGCCCTTTTTTGGCGTCGAAGCCACCGGTATTTCCAATGTTCAGCCCTTCGCCCGGCTGCAGCAGGTTTCCCACGACTAGGCCTACTGCGAGGGCGAAGGTGGACATCGTGATGAAGTAGGCCAGTGCCATGCTTCCTGCTTTGCCTACTGACGCCGCAGACCTCACCGAGCCAATTCCCAGCACGATCGTGCAGAAGATCACCGGCGGGATGATCATTTTGATCAGCGTGACGTAGGTGGTTCCGAGCTCTTTGAACCCCTTTGCGACATCGGGTGCCACGAGACCGAAAATGATGCCGGCGATCACGGCGACGATCACGCCGATGTATAGCCAGTGTGTGTTGTCTTTCTTCTCTTTCTTCGGCTCCGCGATCTGCGGGGAGCTAGCTACCGCAGCCCCCAACGAAGCTTTTACTTCCTGCGCCTTTTGCTCGGTGACGTGGTGATCAACGCCATGCTGCTGCGCGTTTTCGTAATCCGCATTGTGGTCTGCGCCCTGGGGATTGTGCTTGTCGTTCATGGATCCCTAGTGCCCCATTTCGATGTCTATGAGATGGACTCTTGAAAGTGCTGATCTTTCCCCCTTGTCAGTCCGCAACAGCCATGGGGCTCGGTGGGAGCCGTGTGGGCGTCACAAAAACCACGCAGGAGTTAACCTCAACACCTTTATTGTGCTACTTCACCAAGATAAGAAACAAATAGAGAAAGCGATAGGTTTCCCCGAGGATTTTCGTCCAGCGGGCGGACAGTGTTGACCTGCCTTTTCTTAGAAGGAAGTCCGAATAAATGGTTGCTGGAGCTGCTGGAGCTGCTGGAGCACTGTGCAGCACCACAGTGCAGCGCAGCTAAGTCAGCCGCTTTATAGCGAGCAGTACCCCCTGAGGGTACGAAGCAGAAGCTTATTCCTGCGAAAAGGTGAATCGTTCCCTAGTGTTCTCCCTAGCATTGATTCTCCACAGCATTGTTTCTTTGCAGCATTGATTCTTTGCAGTGGAGAACTTTTTCGCGTTGGGAACATTGCGTGGCCACGCTTCATCCCATCCCTATAGAAAACCAACAAACCCAGAAAGGCGCTAGTTCCTCGTGCGGGCTCCTCAAGCAAAGACCCATCAGCTTCCACAAACCTGGCGATTCGCTGCTGCAGTGTTCGCGTTTCTCACCGGCATTGCTCTGCTGCCGATCTTCGCCGTTAACGCGAACGCCGACGACGAAAGCAGAGTCGCCGGAGTTTATGAAGCTGCAGGTACACCCGTCCAGCTATCCGACGATGCCACCGACGCTTTTTACCTAGGCGAGGGTTTGTACCAAAGCACCTTGCCCGGTTCCAGCAACAGCGGAGATGATAGCGACGATAAGTGGTTCAACGTCAGCATCCCTCAAGGGAGGAAAGCTGTGATCTCCGTCAATGCTGTCCCCCTGGGATCCGCTAAGGACGATTCGGCCTCATACGGCACCCGGGTGGGATATAAAAACGACTCTTGCAGCGACAAAGTCAGTGGTTCTTCCTCTACAAGTAGCTGGCCCGATCCACCAGAGGCGGAAGCTATAACAATCGTCCCGGAGGAAGACTGCGACCCGACGAAATACCGTGTGAATATCAGTTCTGCGGGTAGCAGCTTTGACGGCGAACTCCCGGTGGAAATTGTCGTCGGCTTCCCACCTCTAGTCGACGGTGCCGAAGCCGGTCCGGAAAACGACCGAGAAACCCCGGACGGCGATGACAAGGACAAGGTCAAGGTGCCACACACCGACCCGAAGTCGACCCCTGGTGGCCTGTCTTATGACAAGGCGACTGAGATCACCCCAGGCACCGTTTCTGACACCCTGGTTCCAGGCGAAACAAAGTTCTACCGCATGAACGTCGACTGGGGCCAGCGCCCCATCGCAGAGGTGGAATTCGATAAGAAGCAGACCGATGATTCCCGCAGTGGAAAAATCTTCGTCGCTTCTCCACGACGTGTTCAAACGTCATATTCGTCTTCGGAATCACTGGATGAGGATCTTCCAGTTACCGCCCGCGCAGTAGGCACGCCCTATGTCTTCTTTCGCAATGGCGAAGGAAGCTCATCCCAAGGCGATGCCAAGGAAGCTGGCCAGTGGTACGTGATGGTCTCGCTTGATGGAAGCAGTGATAACGGTATGCAGTCCGAGGAAATCGAGTTCCGCCTGTCCACCGCTCTGGAAGGCGACAAGGTCGATGGACCGGAATGGCGTCAACCCCTAAAGCCCGGTCCGGCGCCAACCCTCGAGCCCACAAGCAACGAAAACAACAGCAATAGCGGCGAAAGTGCCAATAACGCCAGCTCCGGAAACGAGAACAGTTCCCAGAGCAACGCCGTGCTGTACGTTGGCCTCGGAATCCTGGCAATCATCCTGATCGCTGCTGTGGCGGTCTACTTCACCGCCGTTCGCCGTCAGTAGCGATATGCCGCCGGTGGCGCTACTCCGCCGGTGGCGCTACTCCGCTAGTGGCCAGGCGGTGTTGACGGGCACGTCCCTGCCCTTCTTCTGGAACCATTCCTGCAGTCCCTTCTGGGACTCGTAGAACCAGGTGGCCTGGGAGAGCATCAGTTCATCTGCTGCCATTTGTGTCAGCTCGGGGTATTTCCGCGCCAACATCCACGCCACGCGGGCAGCGGCCACCGCATCCGCCGTCGCCTCGTGAGCGTTATCCAAACTCACACCGTAGTGTTCGCACACACTCTCCAAGGTGCGCTTGCCTTTGCGATACTGATCCTTCGCCCTATCAACAACATAGGGGTCGAACACTGGCCCGTCGACGGTAAAGCTGGGCTCCAATGCCCGCAACACACTGAGGTCGTAGGCGGCGTTGTAGACGATCAATGTGGCTCCGGCGCGCCAGGCCTCCCGAATTCCTTCGATGGTTTTTGCCAACACTTCACCGTGGTCTTCGCCGTGCTCACGGGCGTACTCGGTAGTGATGCCATGCACATCAGAAGCCTGCTGCGGAATCTCCACGCCCGGATCAGCCAGCATCTCTAGGTCTTTTCTTTCCTTGCCTTTGATCGTCACCAGGGCGCTGGTAACGATGCGGGCTGTCTTTGGATCTACGCCGGTGGTTTCCAAGTCAAAGCTCAACATGTGTGCCGGATCAAAATGCGGTGCAGTCATGTCGACCACTTTATAACGAGCGCCAGACACCCCCTGAACACCCAAAGGAAAGAGCCCTTTTCCTGCGGAATCTATCGATGTTTCCTAAGATTTCTACCCAGATTGGGAGATTTCTCACAGGAACTTTCCACGCATCGGGAACATTGCGTTGCCGTGAAGCGTCACACCCTCGTAAGGAAAAACTCTCTCAGGCTAAGCCAGCAACTAAACGGCATATCCAAACCAGAAAGGCGCTGATTCCCCATGCACGAAGTTAAATCTGCTCACCAGATAAAAGTGAAACAAAGTCCTGGTACAGGACGGCTTGCTGCGGCGGTGCTCGCTTTCCTCACTATCATGGCGCTGCTGCCGATCCTCGCAGTCAACGCGAACGCCGAAGACAATGAAAACTCCGGCAACGCTGGTGGCGACGGCGATGGCAAGGTCGCTGTCGTTCTCGACGCCTCAGACTCCATGGCCGAAAAAGATGCTGGCGACGGTGAAACCCGCATGGACGCAGCCAAGAAAGCTGCCAACGACACGGTGAAAACTCTGGCCGACAAAGCCGAAACCACCGTCATCGCCTACGGCTCCAAGGAATCCAACGCTCCTGACAACCGCGAAAAGGGCTGCAAAGACATCACCACGCTGGCGCCCCTAGGCAAGAACAAGCCCGAGGATCTGGAAGGCAAGATCAACGAACTCGCTCCAAAGGGCTACACCCCCATCGGCAACGCCATCAAGAAGGCAGCCGCCGAACTCGGAGACTCTGGAACACGCAACATCATCCTCGTCTCTGATGGCATCGACACTTGTGCCCCACCACCAGTCTGCGAAGTAGCGAAAGACATCGCTGGCGATGGCATCGACCTAGCCATCCACACGGTCGGCTTCAAAGTCGACAACAAAGCGCAAAAGGAACTCGAATGCATCTCCGAAGTCTCCGGCGGCACCTATTCCTCTGCCGACGACACGGATGCACTCCAAGAAGCACTCAGCGACGTCGCGCAACGCGTCGCCGGAGAATATGAGTCCGCAGGCACACCCGTCCAGCTATCCGACGACGCTACCTCTGGTTTCTACCTAGGCGAAGGCCTCTACCAAAGCACCCTGCCCACCGCACGCGACAGCAACGAGGACGGCGATGATAAGTGGTTCAGCCTGAGCATCCCGGAGGGAAAGACAGCTCAGGTCACCGCAAACCTGGTGCCCATTGGCTTCGAGGGTGGCGACCACATCTATTACGACGTGGACGTCGAGTACAAGAACGAAACCTGTAGTGACAGCGGTTCTGGCTACTACAGTGGCTCTAGTTGGCCGGGTCCACCGGAGGCGGAAACTGTAACCATCACTCCGGAGGACGGATGTGATCCGACGAAGTATCGCGTGAAACTCAATCATTCCGGCACCGGCATTGATCGAGATCTGCCGGTCGAAATCATGGTTGGTTTCCCTCCCCAGGTCGACGGCGCCGAGGCAGGTCCGGAAAATGATCGAGAAATCCCGGAGGGCGACGACAGGTCCAAAGTCAAGGTGCCACACACTGACCCGAAGCCGACCCCCGGTGGCCTGTCCTACAACCAGGCCACCGAAATCACCCCGGGCACTGTATCCGACACACTGGTACCAGGCGAAACAAAGTTCTATCGCATGAACGTCGACTGGGGTCAGCGCCCCATCGCAGAAGTGGAATTCGATAAAAAGCAAACCGATGATTCCCGCAATGGTGACATCTACGTCGCTTCTCCCCTCCGAACATTTACAACAGAGAACAACATCAATTCCCTCGATAAAGATGTCCCCACCACCGCACTAGCCGTAGACACGCCTTATGTCTTCTACCGCAACCGCGAAGAAAACGTGAAACATCAGGAAGCCTCGGATGCGGGTCAGTGGTACGTGATGGTCACCCTTGAGGGGTACAGCGACAACGGAAAGCAGGATAAGGACATCGAGTTCCGCCTGTCCACCGCCCTGGAAGGCAACAAGGTCGATGGACCGGAATGGCGTCAACCTCTAGAGCCCGGACCAGAGCCAACCCTCGAGCCCGCCGGCAACGAGGAAAACAACGACAACGGTGGCGAAAGCGCCGAAAGCGCCAACGCCGGTAACGAGGACAAGTCCGACGCACAGGCGAAGGACATCGAGAACACCTCGCAGAGCAACACCGTGCTGTACGTCGGCCTGGCAATCCTGGCGATCATCCTGATCGCTGCCGTGGCGGTCTACTTCACCGCCGTCCGCCGCAAGTAAATATCCCGCAAGTAGACTAGCGGGGGTGAGTACTCATTCCCGCTGGCAAGAACTCGCTGACCAGGTGCGCCACCACCGGCAGCTCTACTACTACGGCGATCCGGAAATCTCGGACGCGGACTTCGACGCCCTGCTGCAGGAACTCAAAGCCCTGGAGCAGGCGCATCCTGAAGTCGTCACTGGTCCGTCCCCGACCGAAGAGGTCGCTCCGGCGCCACCCACCAGCAGCCCGTTTCGAAACGTAAACCACCGCGAGCAGATGCTCAGCTTGGACAATGTTTTCGACACTGAGCAACTCGCCGGCTGGCTGGATCGCACGCCCGCGAGGACATACCTGACGGAGTTGAAGATCGACGGGGCGTCGATAAATCTGCTGTATATCAAGGGCAAGCTGGAGCTTGCGCTGACCCGCGGCGATGGTACGACGGGCGAGGACATCACTCACAACGCACGAACCCTCGACGATATCCCGGACACTCTCCACGGCACCGATGAATTCCCCGTCCCCGAACTGGTAGAGATTCGCGGCGAGGTGTTCATCGACGTCGAGGACTTCGCCACGATGAACGCACAGCGCCAGGCCGAGGGCCTAAAGATGTTCGCGAATCCCCGTAATGCCGCCGCCGGAGCGATGCGGCAGAAGAATTCCGCCGATACGGCCAAGCGTCCCCTGAAGTTGATTTGCCACGGTATCGGCGCGCGCGAAGGTTTCTCCCCCGCGTCCCAGCACGATGCGTACCGCGCGATTGCCGCGTGGGGACTGCCAGTCAGTCCGTACACTAAGCAGGTTCATTCCGCCAAGGAGGTCCAGCAGCAGGTCGAGTACTGGGGCAAGCACCGCCACGATGCGGCGCACGAAATGGATGGGTTGGTCGTCAAGGTCGATTCCCTGGACGAGCAGTTGGAACTGGGCCACACCAGCCGTGCCCCGCGGTGGGCGATCGCCTACAAATACCCGCCAGAAGAGGCCATGACCACTTTGCATAACATCCGCGTCGGCATTGGCCGCACGGGTCGCGCCACGCCATATGCCGTCATGGCGCCGAAGTACGTTGCTGGTTCCACGGTCTCGATGGCCACGCTGCACAATCCGACGGAGGCGCACCGCAAGGGCGTGATGCTCGGCGATACCATCACCATCCGCAAGGCCGGCGAGGTCATCCCGGAGGTGCTGGGCCCGGTCGAGGACAAGCGCACGGGTATAGAGCGACCTTTCCTGTTCTCAACGTTCTGCCCCGAGTGCGGCACGCGGTTGGCTCCCTCGAAGGTTGGTGACGCCGACTGGCGCTGCCCTAACACTCAATACTGCCCTGGCCAGTTGCATACGCGGCTGACGTATCTGGCGTCTCGTAAGGCGTTTGATATCGACGCTTTGGGGGAAAAGGGCGCCTACGATCTGATCCATTCCGGCGTGCTGGCGGATGAGTCGGAGCTGTTCGACTTGAGCCCGGAGGATCTGGAAAAGACCAGTTCCTATGCAACAAAATCCGGGAAGTTGAATAAGTCCGGCGAGACTTTGTTGGAGAAGCTGCAGTCTGCGAAGGAGGCGGATCTATGGCGGGTGCTGGTCGCGCTGTCGATCCGGCACGTCGGCCCCACCGCAGCCAAGGCGCTGGCTAAGCAGTTCGCTTCCGTGGAGGATATTTCCACCGCCACGGTGGAGGACATGGCCGGGATCGACGGGGTTGGTGAGACGATCGCAGAATCCATTTCCGCGTGGTTCTCCGTGGATTGGCACCAGCGCATTGTGGAGCGCTGGGCCGCCGCGGGTGTGCGGATGCACCAGGAGGCCGGGGATGCGTCCGGCGCAGCTGAAGGCGTGAATTCGACACTCCTGGAGGGTCTGACGATCGTGGTCACCGGCTCGCTGGAGGATTTCGATCGCACGGCGGCGAAGGAGGCCATCGAGGCACGCGGCGGTAAGGCGGCGGGCAGCGTGTCAAAGAAGACTGACTTCCTAGTTGCGGGAGAAAAGGCTGGCTCGAAACTGACGAAGGCGCAGGATCTGGGGGTACCGGTGCTGGACGAGGATGGTTTCAAGAAGCTTCTGGACAGCGGCGCTCCGGGTAACGCGGGCAGCTAACAGGCCATCAGCTATCAGCGGGGCATCAAAAGAGTTGAGTGTACAGAGTTGAAAGTGAGGAAACGATGACTAAGAAGTCAGCACTATCTCTTCCAGAAATCGGGCTGGGTACGTACAAGATGCAGGGCCAGGCCGGCGCGGACTCCGTGGCAGCGGGCATCCGCGCAGGCTATCGATTGATCGACACGGCCTACAATTATGAGAACGAAGGCGCAGTTGGCGCGGGCATCCGCGCAGCGACCGGCACCGACGCCTCTGCACCCGCTATCTCCCGCGACGACGTGATCGTCACTTCTAAGCTGCCTGGGCGTTACCAGCGGCATGACGACGCTGTCGCCTCCGTCGAAGAATCCCTGTTTCGCTTGGGTCTTGACCGCATCGACCTGCACCTAATCCACTGGCCGAACCCGCGCCAGGGGCACTACGTCGAGGCGTTTGAAACGCTGCTGGAGCTGCGCGAACGCGGGCTCATCCGGCACGTCGGCGTGTGCAATTTCCTGCCCGAACACTTGGAGGCCGTGCACACGGCTACAGGCGAATATCCGGTGGTCAACCAGATCGAACTACACCCGCATTTCCCACAGGTCGAGGCCGTTGCGGTACACCGCGAGCTGGGTATAGTCACGCAGGCTTGGTCGCCGCTGCTGCGCGGCGCGGTCTTGGAGGAGCCAGTCATTGCTGATATTGCGGACGCCCACTCCGCAACTGCCGGACAGGTCGTTTTGGCCTGGCACCGTGGCCGCGGGGTGCTGGCAATCCCGAAGGCCTCCTCGGCGGATCGGCAACGCGAGAACCTCGACTCGTTGGACATCTCCCTTAGTGATGAGGAGATCGAGGCCATTACCGCGCTGGGCCGTCCTGATGGGCGCCGGAAGAACCAGGATCCGGCAGTCTACGAAGAGTTCTAGCTGTACTGACCGGGTACGTTGGTCAAGCGTGAGAAGGGCGGCTGGTTCCCGCAAGCGGTGTGGGGCCGGTGGTGGTTGTAGTAGGGCAGCCAGCCGTCGAGTTCTCCGCGGCGTTCGGTCTCGCTGGTGTAGCAGCGGGCGTAGGCCCAGCCGTCGGCCAGGATGCGGTGGAAGCGTTCGATCTTCCCGTTGGTCTGCGGCCGATAGGGCCTGGTGCGCTTGTGCCGGATGCCGAGCTCGTGGCAGGTGTCTCGCCACAGGTGTGAGCGGTACGCGCCGCCGTTGTCGGACAGGACCCGCTCAACGATCACCCCGCGTGCGTTGAACCACTCGACGGCCCGAACGAGGACCGCGGTGGCGGTGAGGGCGGTTTCGTCGTCGTGGATCTCGGCGTAGGCGACGCGGGAATGGTCGTCGATGACGGTGTGGACGTAGGCCTTGCCCATCAACGGGTCGCTGTACTTGTTCTTGGGCTTGCCCGGGGTGGCGGCGCGGTTCTTCTCGCCCTGCTGGCGGCCGACGTAGCGCCAGCCGCCGCCGTCGGGGATGTTGCCGAGCTTCTTCACGTCGACGTGCAGCATCGCCCCGGGTTGGTCGTGCTCGTAGCGGCGGACCGGCTCCCCGGTTGCCCGGTCGACATGCGAAAGCCGGTTCAGGTGCGCGTCGACGAGGATCCGGTGAACCGTCGACGGAGCGATCCTCAGCCGGCAAGCGAGCTGCACGGGTCCTTCTCGAAGACGGAGACGGAGCTGGATGCAGCGCTTCGTCGTCTTCGCGTTGGTCTTGTTCGGCGAGTGATGCGGCCGTGACGAGCGGTCCTGCATCGACTGGCCGGCGCGATAGCGGTCGGCCCAGCGCTTCACAGTGGGCCAGGAAACCTGGAACCGGGCGGCGACCTCGCTGATCGGCCAGCCCTGGTCGACCACGAGCTGGCCGACGATCAAGCGGTGGCGCGGGGTCAGTGCTGCGTTGGCGTGGAGCAAGAGCGTCCCCTTGGAATAGACGGAGGGGGCCGATAGCTCGACCCCCTCACGGTTGTTAGCGTGGATTCCTCTGTGGACCGCTGGCCCTAAGCCAGACCCTTTGCCAGCTCGATGACGGTGAAGTGATGTACGGCGCTGGGCTGCTCGAGCTCGTCGAGCACCGCTAGGGCCAGGTCCGCAGGGGTGATCCGCGACGTGCCATCGTGGTTGATGAGGAGCGTGTCACCGCTACGGCGATAGGCGCCGGTTCCCTGTCCGGGCTCGAAGACTGCCGACGGACTCAGGTAGATCCAGTTCTGGTTCGGATGTTCGGTACACGCGTTGAACTGGTCGAGGCTGGCCGACGCGACGTCACGCCACTGGGTCGGCACGAAGGCGGGGTCGTCCAGGACGAGCAACTCTCGATCGTGAGGTGAGCGCAAGGGCGCTGCTCCTCCCACGACCAAGACCCGGACCCCCGCGACGGCGGCGTGGTCGAGGACACGGCTGGTCAGCGGAGCCACACGGCTTTCATCGCCGGGGGCCATGCGCACGGCGAGCACGACGGCGTCTGCGTCGTTCAGGACGGGCTGCAGGGGTGCCTCGAGGTCTGTCAGATCGAGACGAGTGACGGTGGTATGCGGGTCGTTGGTCTCCTGTGGGTTCCGCGATACGGCAGTGACGTGGTGGCCGCGGCGTGTGGCCTCCTGCGCGATCGCTGCGCCGGCCATGCCGGTGGCTCCGAGAACCGTGATGTTCATGAATTGTCCTTTCGACGATGGGTGGGTGCGGGAAGCTGGCCACAGACCATGGCGGCCAGGGCGATCGCGAAGCCGAGGTACTGCTCGGCTCCGAGGTGTTCGTGCGCGATCAGGACGCCGAGCAGGGCGGCGACCAACGGCGAGAGAAGTCCCAGGAAGGCTGTGGACGTGACGGGCAGGCGTCGGATGCCGGTGAACCAGAGGCTGTAAGAGACCAGTGCCCCGACCAGGCCGAGCCAGGCGTACCCAAGCCAGCCACGACCGGAAATCACTGCCGGTGGCCCCTCCACCAGCAGCGCCGGGATCGCCAGCAGAAGGCCGGCGGCCGTCAGCTGCCAACCGGCCAATGCGATGGGCGAGACACCTTGGGGGAGCTTCCACTTCTTGGTCAGGACCACGCCCGTGGCCATGGCCCCTGTGCCACCGAGTCCTGCAGCCACACCCACCGGGTCCAGGGCGGCGCTCGGCCCAAGGACCACGAGAGCCACCCCCACGACACCCACGACACCCCATCCCAGGCGCCAGCCGGAGAGTTGCTCGTGGAGAACAGCCACGGCCAGCAGGGCAACGATGATGGGCTGCACCGCACCCAGCGTGGCCGCGACCCCGCCCGGAAGACGCTGCGCCGACAAGAACAGCAGGGGGAAGAACGCGGCCATGTTCAGACCGCCCAACACGAAGCTCTTCCACCACCACGAGCCGCGCGGCAGCTGCCTCGACAGGCCCACCGCGATGATCCCTGCCGGCAGCGTCCTCATGAACGCGGCGAACAAGGGGTGTCCGGCTGGGAGGAGGTGGGTGGTCACGATGTACGTTGTCCCCCACGTAGCGGGGGCCAGCGCCGTCAGACAGGTCCACAGCAACGAACTGCGGGCCCCATGGGAAGAAGTGTTCACAGATCCATTGTCAGTCGCCCACCAGCGTTGAGTCCAACACATTGTTCTCACCCAAACAATGACCTACAATCATGGTTTAGTGGAACTCCAACAGCTCAGGTACGTCGTGGCGATCGCCGAGGAGCGCAACTTCACGCGAGCAGCAGAACGCTGCTTCGTCGTGCAATCAGCACTGAGCCACCAGATCAAGGCCCTCGAGCAGGAACTCGGCACGGCACTGTTCGTGCGCTCATCCCGTCGGGTGGAGCTGACCGCCGCCGGCGAAGCCTTCCTCACGGAAGCACGCGCCAGCCTCGCAGCCGCCGACCGTGCCGTGGCGGTCGCTGCCGAGGCCGTGGGCCAGGTCCGCGGAAGCCTATCGGTAGGTGTCATCCCGACGGTCACAGCCGTCAGCGTGCCCGACATCATCGCGGCCTTCCACGCCAGCCATCCCCACGTGGACCTCACCGTGCGGGGCGGGGGAAGCAATGAGTTCATGCGCGACCTCGGCAGCGGGAGACTCGACGTGGCCTTTCTCGGCGTGGACGCCGACGTCGCCCCAGCGTCCGGACTCACCGCGCACGAGATCGCCCGAGGGCGTCTCGTCGCCGTCATGGCGTCACAACACCGGCTAGCGCACACGGGTACCCTGGCCCTGGCTGACTTGGTCGACGAGACGTTCATCGACTTCCCGGCCGGGTCACCAGGCAGACTCCAAGGCGATCGGGCATTCGCTGCCGCAGGCCTTCAGCGCCGCGTGGGCTTCGAGGCGATGTCGACCGAGTTCATGCTCGCCCTCGTCGAACGTGGGTTGGGCGTCTGCCTGCTGCCCGTCGAATGTGTGCCGGCTAACCCAGCGCTGCGAGCAGTTCCCGTGGCCGATGGCCCCTGCCGGGCCGAGTACGTCGCGTGGGGCTCTTTCAATCCGAGCCCCGCGTCTCGGGCGTTCATCGAACAGGTCAAGGAATCAATCGCCCTGCACATGGTCGGCTGATGCCGGTCCCATCGATCAACGTCTCCGGTCCGTACATCTAGCGCGGCATCAGTTACGCCAGAGCAATGCCGCTGCGTGGCGGGCGCGGGCGGCGGCCACGGAGGCCTGCGCCGCTGTACGCTTCCCCTCGGGCACCACAATGTCCACCAAATTCGGCAGTTGATCGGCGGGAAGTGTCCATTGCTCCCACTGACGCAACACGGCACGGGCGATCGCCCCGGCGGCTTCCCCTGCCGCATCCGAGCCAGTCCCCGGCGTGCCCGTCGGCGACACTGCCCAACCGATCCCCTGACCACGCCCGAGCATCCCGCCGACCAGATCCTTTCCCTCAGTCGTAAGCACCTGATCCGCCGGTACCACGATGCGGTGGAAGCCGGGCGCGTGCGAGAGGGCGTCGTCGATAAAAGAGTCCGTGTCCAGCACCACGGGGCATCCAACCTGCTGTTGGAAGCGCTGCCACACTCCATAGATGAACTCGCGGTCGACGGCGGGAATGGTCTCGAAACGCGTGGCTCCGGGCAAGCCACCCATGACCTCGTAGACGCGCGGCTCGTGCAGGGCAACAATCACCTCACAGCCAAGCGTGGCCGACAGTGCGCGAATGACCTGCTCCACACCAAACCCCAGGTGCAACGCGCAGTCTTTAAACGCCGGGCGGTCGCGCAGCACTGGATGGCCGTGGAACTCCACATCCGCGCCAAACGTCCACGGACCAGTGACGTGCAGCATCAGCCGCTCGGTTTTCCCCGCAAGCAACTCCTCGGCAATGTCCGAGACCTCCCGCACCCAGCCGTCCATGCGGCGAGACTCGAGGCTAGGGTGGGCAGTCAGCTCCCAGCCGCGCGGGTTCGCGCGAATCGGCAGCTGAGCAAAGCTGGCAGACAGCGCCGTGAGATCCCCTGCCCGTCCGCACCGCGGAAGCGACAGGGTGGGCGGCACGCCCGTATCCTCATCCACGTCGCACGTGCGGGTGAGTGCGGATTGGGCGGCGGCGCGCAGATCCGCGTGGTCCGTGACGGTGTTTTCCCACCAACCCAGGCGCCCCATGGGCTCGGGTTGTGTTGCGTCATCTGCCATAGTTCGCGCTACGCCTCTGCTGCAGGCGCTGCAGACTCAACAGGAGCTGTATCCGCCGCACCTGCACCGTTCCACGGCGTGGTGGCACGAATGGTGCCGCTGCCCAATAGGATGTCACCATCTGCATCCGGCTGGTAGACCACTGCCGCCTGCCCGCGCGCCACGCCCTGCAGTGGCTCATGCAGTTCTAGCTCCAGGCGCCATGGGCTCTCGCCGTCCTTCTTGACGCGCCCTGCCGGCGTGATCCCCTCCGGGTCGTCGACCAGTCGTGCGGTGGCGGGCACTACCCCTCCATGCGCACGAACCTGCACCTCGCACTCAAACTCGCGACCGTGTACGGAAGGGTCCAGGCGCTTCAGACGATCTGCCGTGATCCCGCCGATGCGTAGGTCGTCACGCTGACCGACGGTTACGGTGCCCGTGGCGGCGTCAATATCCGTTACATAGCGCGGCTTTCCATCCAGACCTTCGCGTGGCAGCCCCAGCCCCTTGCGCTGGCCGATGGTGAATCCGTATACGCCCTCGTGTTCGGCGACGGTGGAACCGTCCTGATCCTTCATTAGCCCCGGCCGCAGGCCGATCTTTTTGCCCAAGTAGGCCTGCGTTTGCCCGTCGGGGATGAAGCAGATGTCGTGGGAATCTGGCTTGGAGGCCACGCCGAAGCCATGGCTTTTCGCCTCCTCGCGGATCTCCGGCTTAATTGTGTCTCCAACCGGGAACATGCAATGCGCTAATTGCTCGTCGGTCAGCACGCCTAGGACGTAGGACTGGTCTTTGTTGGGATCCACTCCGCGGCGCATCACGCCATCGTGCAAGCGGGCATAGTGGCCGGTTACCACGGCATCGAAGCCCAGTGCGATGGAGCGATCCAGCAGTGCCTCAAACTTGATCTTCTCGTTACAGCGCAGGCACGGGTTCGGGGTTTCGCCGATAGCGTAGGAATCCACGAAGTCGTCGATCACGTCCGCCTTGAAGCGGTCGGAGAAGTCCCACACGTAGAACGGAATCCCCAGTTTGTCTGCCACGCGACGCGCATCCGCGGAATCTTCCAGGGAGCAGCATCCGCGCGAACCTGCCCGCACGGCCTCCGGAGATTGGGAAAGCGCCAGGTGCACACCGATCACTTCGTGCCCGGCTTCGAGCGCTCGGGACGCTGCCACGGCGGAATCTACACCGCCACTCATTGCTGCTACTACTCGCATGAGTGGCACCCTACTCGCGTTCCGGTGGATTAGGCCATTCCGGTTAGGCCATTCCGGCGGCACGCGCCTGTTCGACCACGCGCGGCAAGATTCCTGCCAGGTATTCGACTTGCTCATCGGCGATGTCCGCACCGATGGTGAGTCGCAGCGCGCCTCGGGCCACATCTACAGGAACTCCCATGGCAGTGAGCACGTGGCTGGCGCGGTTCACCCCGGCGCTGCATGCCGAGCCCGTCGACGCGTCCACCCCGGCGGCGTCCAAAAGCATGATCAGCGAGTCGCCCTCGGCGCCAGGGAAGCTCATGTGCAGGTGCCCAGGCAGCGCGCCGTCCTCAGGTGTCCAGATCCGTACTCCGTCGATCTCCTGCGCCGCCGCCCGGAGCGTCTCGCGCGCGATGCGCATTCTGGCGGTTGCTTGGTCTAGTTCCTTTATTGATGACGCCAGCGCGGCCGCACATCCCACCGCACCCTGGACGTTCACAGTGCCGGAACGGAGCTTTCGCTCCTGTCCGCCTCCACGCACGGGGCTCAGGATGTCCGCATCTCGGCGGGCAAGTAGCAAACCGGTGTTCTTCGGGCCGCCGAACTTGTGGGCGCTTGCGGCCAGTGTGGTGGCACCGAGGGCATGAAAGTCGACTGGCAGGTGGCCGATTGCCTGCACTGCGTCGGTGTGGAAGGGAACGTTGTGCTTCCGGGCGAACTCCGCCAGTTGTTGCACCGGCTGGATCGCACCGGTTTCATTGTTGGCCCACATGCAAGTCAACAGCGCCAGGTCGCTAGGTGTGTCCGCGCCGCCTTCTAGACCGGCTATCCACTCTTCGGCGCGGACGCGACCGGTGGCGTCCACAGGAAGAACGGCACGGTCAAAGCTCAGATCGAGCGGCCCCATGGTAAGCCAGTCGACGGACTCGACCACGGCGGGATGCTCGATGTCGGAGCTGGCGATAACGTGCGCACCCCGATGAGCCTTCGAGCCAAACGCGAGCCCTTGAATGGCGATATTATCCGCCTCCGTGCCGGAGCCGGTGAAGATTACCTCTGCTGCATCCGCGCCGAGGAGTTCTGCGATCTGTTCGCGGGCTTCCTCAAGGCTGCGGCGGGCTTCGCGGCCGGTCTTGTACTGGCCTGCAGGGTTCAGCAGACTTGCGGCTCGCTCCATCGCCTCCTGTGCTTCGGGGCGCAGGGCCTGGGATGCCGCGTTGTCCACATACAGGCGCCCTTGCGCGCTCGCTGCGTGGTTTGTCTCGTTCACGCCCCTACCCTACTTGCTTCTCGAATTCGGATGCTTCAGGGTCATGGGATCTAGATCCTGGTTTTTCTTTCACTTCAAAGATCTAACAATTAAACCGGGATCTAACAATTAAACCGGGATCTAACACTTCTAACAAGACCACCAAGATCTAACAGATCTAACATAATCCACCAGGGTGGCGCTATGCTATGAGGCATGTCCGAGCACCCACATCAGACGCCCACACAAAGCCTGCGCAACCCCTTCCGCCCCAGTTTCGGTACATCGCCATATTACTTGGCAGGCAGGGCGGAGCTGCTACAGGATTTCGAACTCAGCCTAGCCGAAGGACCCGGCTCCCCGCATCGCACAATCCTGGCCAGCGGTCTGCGTGGCGTGGGCAAGACAGTGCTACTCAACGAGATCGAGGACAAAGCCCGCACACAAGGCTGGATCATCTTGCGCGCCTACCCCAACAGCGACATGATCTCCGAGTTGGTCGAGACAACCATCCCCACCGCTATCGCCAACATCGAGCAACCCCCAGAGCGCAAACTCTCCGGCGCCTCCCTCACCGGCGTAGGCAGCTTTCGCACGGAGGTTCACTCGCGAGCCGAGGAGCTCCGCAGCGTGCCGACGCTCATTACCCGCCTGCGCGAACTCTCCGACGTAATCACCGGCACTGGCATCCTCATCACCCTCGACGAGTTGCAGTCCGCCGACCTCGACCAGCTCCACCGCCTAGCCACGGCAGTCCAGGACCTCATGCGTGACGAGCGCGACATCGCCTTCGTCTGCGCGGGACTCCCCCACGGCGTGGACACCCTGCTGCAGCACGAGGGCACCACGTTCTTGCGCCGCGCCTTCCGCGTGGATCTCCACGCTGTGCCGACCGAGGAGGTTTCCAAGACTCTCGCCATCACCGCTGCGGACTCTGGTCGCCCTTTTAGTGATGACGCCCTAGGCCGCGCCACTGACATTTGCCGCGGATACCCCTACCTCATTCAGGTGGTGGGCGCACTGTCGTGGGCTGCCGCGGGAATCGACGGGTCAAACACCATCGAGGCCGCACACGTGGAAACTGCCTCCCAGCGGGCGATCGACCGCATGACCAGCCACGTGCACCGACCCGCGCTGAGCCGCCTGCCGGAGGGCGAAATGAACTTCCTCCGCGCGATGGCTACGATTTGTGCCGACGAAAGGGGCGTCAAGACCGGCGACATCGCCTCCCGCCTCGGCGTGGAACCGCGGGGACTTTCCACTTGGCGCAGCCGGCTCATTACCCGCGATCTCATTGAACCGGCCGGCTTTGGGGTCGTACGCTTCACGCTGCCGTATATGGAGGACTATATCCGGCAGCAGGACATTTAGCCTGCACGACAAAAACCGGCGCCCTCCCCGCCAGCGTGAAAGCTTGGCGGAAGGGCGCCGGTTTGAGGCAGCCGCCGAGGGGGCGGCTTTCAACACCTAGGGCGAAGAACTACTTGCGGTTCTTCAGCTCCTCGGTAGCCTGCGGGGCAACATTGAACAGATCGCCCACAACACCGAAGTCTGCGATTTCGAAGATGGAAGCCTCTTCGTCCTTGTTCACAGCAACGATGGTCTTGGAGGTCTGCATACCAGCCTTGTGCTGGATAGCGCCGGAGATACCCAGTGCGATGTACAGGTTCGGAGAGACGGTAACACCGGTCTGGCCGACCTGGAACTTGCCCGGGTAGTAGTCGGCGTCCACAGCTGCACGGGAAGCACCAACAGCAGCGCCCATGACGTCGGCCAGTGGCTCGACAACGTCGGCGAAGCCTTCTGGGCCACCCACGCCACGACCACCAGAGACCACGATGTTGGCCTCGGTCAGGTCCGGGCGGTCACCCTGCTCTGCCGGAGCGAAGGAGGTGATGGTGACAGCGGTCGGGCCAGCGCCCGGCAGCTCTACCTGCTGGACGTTGCCAGCGGCAGCCTGCGGCTCGGGATCCAGGGAGCCCGGAGCCAGGGTGAAGACCGGGGATGCGCCAGCGGCGGAAGCGGTAACGGTGTAGGCGCCACCGAAGATGCTGATTTCAGCGGTCTTCTCCGCGGTGATGTTGTTGGTGTTGTACAGAACACCGGAAGCGACGCGAGCGCCGACGCGGCCAGCAACCTCGTTGCCGGTAGCGGTAGCGGAAACAAGAACCGGAACCTGCAGCTGGGCTGCCAGGCCGGACAGTGCGTCAACCTCAGGGGTGATCAGCAGGGACTCTGCCTGATCGGACTCAGCGGCGTAGATGTTCTCTGCGCCAGCCTCAGCCAGTGCGCCCTGCAGCTTCTCGGTGGTTCCGGGAGCGCCCACGACGACGGCGCCGACGGCGCCGAACACGCGTGCAGCGGTGATCAGCTCGACGGTGGAGTTCTTCAGCTGACCCTCACCGTGCTCAACCAGTACTAGTACGTTGGTCATGTCCTTAAATCCCTACTTCCCTTAAACCAGCTTTTCCTTGACCAGGAACTCGACCAGCTTCTTGCCGCCGTCGCCCTCGTCGTTGATGATCTCACCAGCCGACTTCGGCGGCTTCGGGGTGGAAGCAGAAACGGAGGTGGTGGCGTTTGCCAGACCAACGTTTGCAGCGTCCACGCCGATCTCTTCCAAAGACAGCTCTTCGATGGTCTTCTTCTTGGCAGCCATGATGCCCTTGAAGGCAGCGAAGCGCGGGGTGTTGGACTTCTCAGTCACAGAGACGATGGCCGGGGTCGGAGCCTCCAGGCCGAAAACGCCCTCTTCGGTAACTCGCTTACCGGTGACCTTGCCACCCTCTACGTTTAGCTCCTCCATGTGAGTCAGAGCCGGGATCTGGCGGTACTCAGCCAGCAGACCCGGAACGGAGCCAGCGCCGCCATCGGTGGAGGCGTTACCGGTGATGATCAGCTCGATGTCCTCGATCTGGTTCAGAGCGTTGGACAGGGTCCATGCCGTGCCCAGTGCATCGGAGCCGGCCAGGTTGTCGTCGACAACCAGCTTGGCCTCGTCGCAGCCCAGGGACAGAGCCTTACGCAGCGCCTCGGTTGCGCGCTCCGGGCCGACAGACAGGACGATGACGTTGCGGGAGCTGTCAGCTTCCTTCAGCTGCAGCGCAGCCTCAACAGCGTTTTCGTTGATTTCGTCCAGGACAGCGTCTGCGCTGTCGCGGTCGAGGGTGAAGTCATCGTCGGTGAGCTTGCGCTCGGAGTAGGTGTCCGGCACCTGCTTAACCAGAACAACGATGTTCGACATTCGTTGACCTTCCTGCTTGGGTATTGTGATTTGGCACCATAGTACCTACCACTAGGTGATCACCGCCACAACTTTCCTATATTGTTTTAGAACTACCCCCGCGCCCCCTGACACGGGCGACACACATAGGCCATAGCCTTCGCGGCGGCACCCTCCCCCAGTCGCGTCACGATGACGGAATACGTTTCATTACTCCCCTTTTTCAGCTTCCATTTTTTGCGCAGCTCATCCGGATCCACGTCCACACCCCGCACAAGAATCTCCACATTCTTTGCCCCCAGCCCCACCAATGCAGTGCGGGCCTTCTTCAGCGGAACTTCCTCTAGAACCTCAAAACCGCGCTCCCCGGCAGGCACATGATCCCCACTGAGATAAGCGATATGTGGGTCAAGCTGCCATAGGCCGTGCCGCGCAGCATAATGCCGCACCAACCCGGCGCGCACTATGGCTCCATCGGGATCCACAATGTAGCGCCCCGCCCCACTCACACAATCCGTTTCAGGCTCGTCACTGCTAATTGTCTCTTTAACTGTTGACGCCCGCATCACCACCGCGCGGCGTCCCCGCCCGACTATGCCGGGAGTATAAAGGCACGTTTCCTTTACTCCTCCATCGACTGACACGACCTCCACATGGCCGTCGAACTCAGAGTAATCAATTCCGGGCGCGCATTTGACCACTAAATTTTCGTACCGCTCCGTGAGCTCCGGCAGCGGTGGCTGTAGGTCTTCCAACTTCGTCACCCGTCCCGAAGAATTGCGTCGGGCCGGGTCGGCTACGACTACACCGGAGGTCACGGCTCTCGTACAAGCTGGGCGTAGTGCATCCATTCGCACCACGGGAACCTCTGGCACATTGAAGCGAGCCATGCGGAGGCGTTGGTGGTCCAGATCTCCACCCAGTACCTGCAACCCGGCTTGGGCAAGCGCTTGCAACTCGGTGCCGATACTGCAAGTGACATCCACGGCATTGCCCACCCCGGCGTTCTTCAAGACCTCTGCGCGCCACGCGGCCACTACGGGCGGGGTGGCCTGCTGAGTGGATTCACTATCCATCAACCAGCTTTGCGGCAGCTTGTCGGCACGGCGAGCCTGCACGAGTTCGACGAGGGCGCGGGCGTGCTCACCATATGTCTTGCGCAGGTGGGAAAGGTCCTGCACGAGGGATTTCTTGGTCAGCTGATACGTGGTGGCGTCATTAATAAAGAGCGAGCCAGCGGCAGAGTCGGCAAGTAAAAAGTCCAGTTCAGATGCAGTAAAGGCCATAGTTGTGCGGGGCCTACTGCTCGTAGGAGTCCGGGCGGCTAGCGAAGGGGTTAGCGGGAAGCTCGGCAGGATCCACGGCGAACTTCATACCCGGTGCGAATTGGCGGGCGGGCGCGCCGTACATCTGCTGCTCCATCAGGTAGTACTCGGCCATGTAGGGCTCATCGACAGGCTCAGCCAGTACGGGGTCGACGGAAAGATTCGAGGAGAAGTCCAATATTTCCTCGACAGTCCGGAAGGTATCCAGCAATTTCAGCTGCGCCCATGTCGGGGGCATCAGGGAAATTTTGCGGGAGCGCCAGCCGTCCAACAGCGTGGAGGGGCGGAACCAACCCGTAGACGTGGCCTCAGGAGTGTCATCGCGAGTCTGCTGTCCCTCCGGCATGGCAGCGACAAAGAAGGCCGTGTCATAGCGAATGGGCTGCTCAACCGGGGTAACCCAGTTCGCCCAGGGGCGTAAAAGGTCGGAGCGGAGAACAAGGTTATTGTTGCTCATGAAGTCCGAGAAACTCAGCTGGTGGTTCTCCAGCAGCTTGCGCTCCGCCTGAAATGGGGTGGTGTCAACCACAGGGGAACCATCGCGGTGCGTCGCCAGCAGAGTGCCGGACTCTTCGAAGGTTTCGCGCACTGCAGCACAGACGAGGGCGCGAGCCATGGATTCCGGCTTCTGCAGGCGCTTAGCCCACCACTTGACCTCCGCACCTTGCCAGTTAATCGCTGGAGATTCGTGACCATCGCCGTCTACGTCACCTGGCATGTCACGGGAATCCACGCCTCCGCCTGGGAAAACCGTCATCTCGGCGCAGAATTTCATGGTCGAGGCACGTTCCTGGACGTACACCTCGATCCCTGACAACGTATCGCGCAACAGAATCACCGTTGACGCGTGGCGTGGCTGCACTGGGCCCAAACGGTTTTCCAACATGAATCAGAGTCTACCGATCTTCCCGGAAGCGGTGGCTGCCGCGGCGTTGGCGACTGCGGCGGGCAAACCAGCGACCTTGTTCGTACTTGACCTCAATGGGTTGATGGAAGGTGCGGGTCAGGTTCTCGCTGGTCATAACGTCCTCCAGGATGCCCTGGGCGACGACTTCCCCCTCGTCCAACAGCAGCGCGTGGGTGAATCCCGGCGGGATTTCCTCCACATGGTGAGTAATCATCACAATTGCCGGGGAGTCCGCGTCCGCCGCTAGTTCGGATAAAAGCGCCACCAGATCCTCCCGACCGCCCAAATCCAGGCCGGCACCCGGTTCGTCCAGCAGCAGCAGTTCCGGATCGTTCATCAATGCCCGGGCAATGAGCACGCGCTTGCGCTCGCCTTCACTCAGCGTGGACCAGGTTTGCTCGGCCAGGTGATAGGCGCCAATGCTTTCCAAGATCTCGATAGCGCGGTCATAGTCCAACTCATCATAAGCCTCGCGCCAGCGGCCAAGTACGTCGTAGCCGGCGGAGATGACGATATCCGCGACCTTCTCCTCACCCGGCACGCGTTGTGCCAACGCCGAGGAGCTCATACCGATAGCAGTGCGCAGCTCGCGCAGGTCGACTTTACCCACCTGCTCACCCACCAGCTTTACGGTGCCGGTGGTCGGAAACATCTGTGCCGAAGCCAGACGCATCAAAGTGGTCTTGCCTGCCCCGTTAGGGCCGACGATAACCCAGCGTTCGTCCAGCTCCACCTGCCAATCCATGGGCGCCAGAATGGCTCGGCCATCGCGCACAACGGATACGCCGCGCATGTTAACAATCAGGTCGTCCTCGTCGACCTGGGCGGTAGCTGGGGCAGAAATCAGGTTCGTCACGTTGTCGCTCACTCCCCCATGGTGCCTCAAGATCCGCGCGAAGTGTGCCAACAACATAGGCTTACGGTGTAACACCACAACAAACGCCATGTGTAAGGAGCTTCCACCATGACCGGCCGCCTCGGCATCGACTGCATCTCCCCCGTCATTTCCCACGGAGCCACCCCCGCCAAGGCCATTGTCGGCCAGGTGTTCCCGGTCAGCGCCAGCGTCTGGCGTGAGGGCCATGACGCCATCTCCGCCACGCTCGTCGTTCGCCGCCCTGCCGGCGCCGAGGGCGGGCGCGCGAAGATCACAATGACTCCCGACCCCGAGGACGTCGACCGTCGCCACGCTGTGTTCGTTCCGGATGTGCCGGGTATGTGGACCTTTCGTGTTGACGCCTGGTCGGATCCAGCCGCGACCTGGTTCAACGCGATCACCAAGAAGGTAGCTGCAGGCCAGGATGCCCATGCCTTGGCCAACGATTTCGAGATCGGCGCGCGGCTGTTCGAGCGGGCGTCGGAAAAGGCGTCCCGCAAGCACCGCGAGCTGGTTTCCTCCGTACCTGGCCAGCTGCGCGATGAATCACTGAGCATTGACGAGCGCTTGGCCACTGCGCTCTCTCCGGAGATCAAAGAGGCACTGGACAAGCGCCCACTACGCGACCTGCTGACGCGCGGTCCGGAGTTCCATGTACTGGTGGAGGAAAAGACCGCTGGTGTGGGTTCCTGGTATGAGATGTTCCCGCGTTCCACTGGCGGCTGGGATGCCGAGGGCAACCCGGTACACGGGACCTTCGCCACCGCCGCAGCGGATCTTCCTCGCATCGCGGACATGGGATTCGACGTGGTCTATCTGCCACCGATCCACCCGATCGGGGAAATCAACCGAAAGGGCAAGAACAACACACTGACCCCTACCCCGGAGGACGTTGGCTCTCCGTGGGCGATCGGTTCTAAGGACGGCGGCCACGAGGCTGTTCACCCACGCCTGGGCACTGTCGAGGACTTTGAGGCTTTCGTCGCCGCGGCCAGCGACCTTGGTCTGAAGGTCGCGCTGGATCTGGCTTTGCAATGTGCCCCCGACCATCCATGGGCGCAGCAGCATCCTGAGTGGTTCACCGTATTGCCAGATGGCACCATCGCCTATGCCGAGAACCCGCCGAAGAAGTACCAGGACATCTACCCGCTGAACTTCGACAACGATCCGGAGGGCCTGTACCACGAGGTGCTGCGGGTCGTACGCCTGTGGATTGGCCGCGGCGTGCGTATCTTCCGCGTGGATAACCCCCACACCAAACCCGCGAACTTCTGGGAGTGGCTGATCGCGGAGATCCACGCCACCGACCCGGATGTAGTCTTCCTCTCCGAGGCATTCACCCGCCCGCCGCGCCTCTATGGCCTGGCGAAGGCTGGATTCACTCAGTCCTACAGCTACTTCACGTGGAAAACCACAAAGGCAGAACTGGAGGAGTTCGCGGGAGATATCGCGAACTACGCCGATGTTTTCCGCCCGAATCTCTTCGTCAATACCCCGGACATTCTGCACGAGTCCCTGCAGACCGGTGGCAAAGCCATGTTCGCCATTCGCGCTGCGCTGGCTGCCACGATGTCTCCGCTGTGGGGTGTGTACTCCGGCTTCGAGATCTACGAATCCACCCCGGTGCACGCCGGTTCGGAGGAATACCTAGATTCCGAGAAGTACGAGCTACGCCCGCGCGACTATACGGCGGACAATTGCTCTGAATGGATCCGGGATCTGAACAAGTGGCGTCGAGAAAACCCGGCGCTACAGCAGCAGCGCACCCTGCGCCTCCACGAGACAACCAGCGACGACCTTCTGGCTTATTCGAAGATCGACGGGGTAACCGGCAATACGGTGCTGGTCGTGGTGAACCTGAACCCGAATCAGATCGTCGAGGGTTCGGTGAACCTCGATACCGAGGCGCTCGGCCTGGGCGCCCCGCACGATGCACACTTCGAGGTGACTGACCTGCCGACGAACCAGACCTACGCATGGGGCGCCAACAACTATGTGCGCTTGGATCCAGATTTCCAGGTTGCACACATCTTCACACTGCCCACCCTTGGTGAGGGTGAGCGCGAGCGGGTCTGCATGCGAGGTCAGGAAGAATACGATCCCCGCAGGTAGAATTGGCGGGTATGAACCACGATTACCACCGGCTCGCAGAACGCAGGCACCACGCCCCTCACGACGTCCTAGGGGCGCACGATAACGGCGACGGCACCACCACAATCCGCACGGTCCAGTGCGGGGCGGAGTCCGTCGCCGTCCGTATCAACGGTGGTGATCTCCTTCCGATGACACCAACCGACGAATACCCGGCGCTATTCACCGCAACCGTGGACTATTTCGTTGACACTTACGTCTTCGAGGTCACGTGGATGGGTGGGGGTACCACCACCCTGGAAGATCCCTACAGCCATCTGCCAACCGTTGGCGACTTGGATCGCTACCTCATCGGCGAAGGCCGCCATGAGGAACTGTGGAAGGTTCTCGGCGCGCACATAGTCGACGGTGGTGTGGCCTTCTCCGTATGGGCTCCGCATGCGGCAGGTGTGTCCGTGATCGGCGATTTCAACGGCTGGAATGCTAACCAGCACCCCTTGCGTGCACTGGGCAGCAGTGGCATCTGGGAGCTGTGGATCCCCGGTATCGGGGCCGGCACCCGCTACAAGTTCTCCATCACCACCGGCGACGGCGTGCGTTTGGATAAGGCCGATCCCATGGCACGCCTAGCCGAACCTGCCCCTGCGACCGCCTCGATTGTTGTCGCGGATAGCGAGTTCCAGTGGAGCGACGACGAATGGTTGGCTCACCGCGCCGCCGTAGGCGTTGACGAGACGATGAGTATCTACGAGATGCACCTCGGTAGCTGGCGCAAGGGGTTGAGCTACCAGCAGCTGGCCGTGGAGCTCGTGGAGTATGTCAAGAAGATGGGCTACACCCACGTGGAGCTCATGGGCGTCTCCGAGCACCCGTTCGAGCCCTCGTGGGGTTACCAGGTCACCAGCTACTATGCGCCGAATAACCGCTATGGAACTCCGGACGATCTGCGCCTGCTGATCGATTCCCTTCACCGCGCGGGCATCGGCGTCATCATGGACTGGGTTCCCGGGCACTTCCCCAAGGACGGTTGGGCTCTGGGGCGCTTCGACGGTGAGGCCTGCTACGAGCACCCGGATCCCCGCCGTGGAGAGCAGCCGGACTGGGGAACGTACGTCTTCGACTTTGGGCGCAACGAAGTCCGCAACTTCCTCGTAGCCAATGCACTGTATTGGTGCAAGGAATTCCACATCGACGGTCTTCGCGTGGATGCTGTGGCTTCCATGCTCTACCTGGACTACTCCCGCGATGACTGGCTACCCAACGAGCACGGCGGACGGGAGAACCTGGATGCCGTCCGGTTCCTGCAGGAAATGAATGCCACGGTGCACCGCGAATGCCCGGGCTCGCTGACCATCGCAGAAGAGTCGACCTCCTGGCCGGGCGTGACCGCCTCCACCAGCGAGGGCGGGCTGGGCTTTAGCCTGAAATGGAACATGGGTTGGATGCACGACAGCCTCGAATACATCCAGCGAGATCCGGCCTACCGCAGCTACCACCACAACGAGATCACGTTCTCCATGGTTTATGCGTACTCAGAGAAGTACGTGTTGCCGATCAGCCACGATGAGGTTGTGCACGGCAAGGGCACGCTGTGGTCGCGTATGCCTGCAGGTTCTGCGTGGGATAGAGCCGCAATGGTGCGGAGTTACCTGGCCTTTATGTGGGCTCACCCCGGCAAGAAGCTATTGTTCCAGGGTCAGGAATGGGGCCAGACCGAGGAGTGGAACGAATCCCGCGGTCTCGATTGGCAGAACCTCGAGGGGTGGGAGGGCGAGTTCCACCGTGGCATTAGCGCCCTGACCAGCCAGCTCAACGAGCTCTATCATTCCGAGCCTGCACTCGGCCAGGATCACTCCCCCGAGGGCTTCCAATGGATCGCCAACGATGACTCGTCGAACAATGTTCTCTCTTTTATTCGACGCCACCACGGGCGTGAGCTGGCGTGTGTGATTAACTTCTCGGGCATCACGCAGGAGGACTACCGCATCGGCCTGCCGCAGGCCGGAACATGGCGCGAGGTGCTCAATACCGACGACGTGCAGTACGAGGGTGCTGGGCGTGTCAGTGGTGATCTACACACCGAGCCAACCGGTTCGCACGGCATGGATGCCTCTGCCGTACTGCAGATCCCGGCGCACAGCGCGCGCTGGTTCGTCCTGGAGGGCTAGACCCCGCCGGGAGCCGTGTGGCTCCAGCGGGGTCAAAGAAGCGAAAGCGCTTAGAACAGTGCCGAGGCCATGCGGGTGCGGCCTGCAATAACCTCGGGGTCTGCCGGGTCGAATAGGCTGAACAACTCAAGCAGGCGGGTCTTCGCCTGCTTTTTGTTTTCCTCGCTTCCCTCGGCAGAGGGACGCAGCTGTTCGATCAGCAGATCGAAAGCCTGGGGCTTATCGCCGGCCAGCAATAGGCGGTCGGATTCCGCAAACTCGTCTCCCCCGTCGGCAAGGCGCTGCATAAGCAGCGCATTCGCGCGTGCCGCCCGAGCTTCTGCCACAGTCTCCTCATCGGCCTGTCCTGGCGCCGCAAGAATCGCGTCATACTCCGCCACAGCACCCGCGTAGTCTTCCTGTTCCAGCTTCTCGGCAGCAGCCTGAAGTCGCGGGTCGCCGGCGTTAGGATCGGTGTCTCCTGCGCCGCCAACACCATCTGCGCCCTCTGCACCGGCAGCGCCATGAGCTGGATCCTCCTCCGCGGCCAGCCCGCGGAGCTTGCCGTCCACTGCCTGTACAACAGCATCGACCCAGCCCTTGAGCTGAGCTGCCGGCTGACCGCCTTCAAAGTTGGTCAAAGGGCGACCTGCTGCCAAAGCGATCACAGTGGGGATCGCCTGCACGCCAAAGGCCTGCGCGACTTCCGGGGTGGCATCCACATCCACGTAGCGGAAAAGCCACTTTGTTGGTGCCTGCTGGGATTCCACCATCTGGGTGAAATCCTGGCGCATCTGCTCCGAGGCCTCCGAGCGAGCGGAGCCCAGCAGCGCGATCACCGGCACCTGAGTCGAACGCACGACCAGGTCAAGCTCGAAATTTTCTGGAGTAATCGTAGATACGAAGGTGGCAGCACCACCGGCTGCACCGGCTGCAGCTCCCTGGGTGCCCGGTGCTCCCTGCCCAGCCTGAGCGCGCTGAGCCTGTGCCGCTTGGGCTTGCGCGCGTTGCTCCGCCTGCTGCTTCACCGCACCGAGATCCACCGCACCCGCAACGAACCGAGACGGAGGAGTATTGGAAGGATTCGTCACCTTAGAAAGATCCTTTCTTCTGCTTCTGCTAGCTTCTTAATGTTTTAGAAGAGCCTGAACTCCGAGGAATCGGTTCCTCGCATTGCTTCGTAGTCCAGCGTAACGCACCGGAATCCCCGATCCTCTGCCAGAGTGCGCGCCTGTGGTTTGATCTCCTGTGCCGCAAACACGCCTGACACCGGTGCCAGCAGCTCATCGCGGTTCAGTAGCTCCACATAGCGCGTCAGCTGCTCCACGCCGTCGATGCCGCCGCGGCGTTTAATCTCCACCGCGACTGTCGCCCCGGTGGAGTCCTTGGACAAAATGTCTACCGGGCCGATGGCAGTTGGATATTCGCGGCGCACTAGTGTGTACCCCTCCCCCAGAATCTCGATCTGCTCGGCCAACAATTCCTGCAGGTGGGCTTCCACGCCGTCCTTTACCAGGCCAGGATCCTCCCCCAGATCATGCTCGGTATCTGAATAGATTTCGAAGATCTGGATTCGCAGCTGCTCTCCCTTTGGATTCGCTACGATCCACAACTGTTCGACCCCCTCATTGTCTAGCTCCGAATACTCGGTGGGGGCGTCATCACCCTCGAAAGAAGAAGCATCGACGGCCTCCAAGGTGCAGGGCGGCATCATCCAGTTGAGGGGCTTGTAGGCTCGATCGTCTGCGTGGATGGAAACCGAACCATCGGCTTTAACCAGGATCAAGCGATCAGCGGGTGGCAGATGGGCCTCAAGACGGCCGACATAATCGACACAGCAGCGGGCAATGACTAAGCGCATGGTTGTTCAGCCTACGCTACGGTCGCGCGGGCCAACCAGTAAGGCGCGGAAGTGCTGTACTAATGGCGGGGTATACGGCGCTCCGACGGAGCCGACTCCAGCCATGCTACGAGCGCGGTATCACCCGAACTGTCCAAGGCAATTTCCCAATGCCTGCCCCGGTGAGAGACCTCTACAATATGAACGTGATCCTCCAGGAAAGCCGACTCGCGCTGCGTTATCTCGCGGCGAGAAACGATATGAGTGCCCAGGCGCGTTAGCACAACATCGGAGGCAGGGCGGAGGCTGCGCAGTTTATAGAATTGGGCGGAAAGGCCAGAATACTTCAAAATCCCGTGGCGCCAGTGCCTTCCATCGGAATTAGGCAGGCGCCGCAAAACCACGGGATAGCCCTGGGAACGTAAAGCGAAAAATCGCCACACGATAGCAACGATGACGAGCGCCACCAACGCCAGGATTAAGTACCACAACCACGCCATATATTTAACTTACAGCCCTGAAGGAAGTTTCGAAAAGCAAAGCGGGCTCCACCCTAAGAAATAGAGTGGAGCCCGCTTAAAAAGGGACGTATGGGCTAAAACTAGTTAGCGGTCATACGCTTCGCAGCGCGCAGCTCGGACTCGGCAACGGCCTTCTCGTGCTCAGTCTCAGCGGACTGTGCGCGAGCCTCGGCGTCCGCAACGTTGACCTCGTTGGCCCACGTCGCAGAATCCGCCAGAATGGTGATCTTCTCGGAAGATACGGACAGGAAACCGCCCTGCACCGCAGCGACCAGCTTCTCACCGGTGTTAGTCCGAATGGTGACGACGCCGTTCTCGACCAGCTGGCCGAGCAGAGGCTCGTGACCAGGGAGCACGCCGATCTCGCCCTCAGTGGTCTGCGCGGTAACGGACGTTGCGGTACCAACCCACAGCGGACGTTCTACGGAAACCAGTTGTGCGGCAATCTCAGCCATGTGCCTAACCCCTTACTTTTCGGTCATCTTCTTGTAAGCAGCCTCGACATCGTCGAGACCACCCAGACCGTTGAAGGCCTGCTCCGGGTAAGCGTCGAACTCGCCGTCGCAGATGCGCTCGAAGGCATCGATCGTGTCCTTCAGTGGCACGTAGGAGCCCGGCAGGCCGGTGAACTTCTCCGCAACGAAGAAGTTCTGGCCCAGGAAGCGCTCCAGGCGACGTGCGCGCTGAACGGTGATCTTGTCCTCTTCCGAGAGCTCGTCCATACCCAGGATGGCGATGATGTCCTGCAGTTCCTTGTTCTTCTGCAGGATGTGGATCACGCGCTGAGCAACCTCGTAGTGACGCTCGCCGACAATACCCGGCTCGAGGATACGAGAGGTAGAGGTCAGCGGGTTCACAGCAGGGTAGATACCCTTCGAGGCGATGGAACGATCCAGCTCGGTGGTCGCATCCAGGTGGGCGAAGGTCGTAGCCGGTGCCGGGTCGGTGTAGTCATCGGCCGGCACGTACACGGCCTGCAGGGAGGTAATGGAACGACCCTTGGTCGAGGTAATACGCTCCTGCAGCACACCCATCTCGTCAGCCAGGGTGGGCTGGTAGCCCACGGCGGAAGGCATACGACCCAGCAGGGTCGAAACCTCAG